>OLOK01000023.1_pt1 | contig 108621 bp, 81 predicted proteins | sample 1672591 | NCBI WGS metagenome assembly OLOK01 (sample SAMEA3136703, study PRJEB25190) | human gut metagenome | biome: human gut; feature: human-associated habitat; material: faeces | place: Austria | collected 2013 | reverse complement strand
AAATGCCTGCAAAAATGTCATGTATACAGTTGTAAGCAGCTGGGCTTATGATGGAAAACACAAAGAAATAGGTATGGAAAACTGGAAAAAAGCAGGAATTGGTATCGACGTAGTAATAGCACTTTTCATAGCAGGAATGGAAGTATTGGTAATCAGAGGATATAAGAAAAGAAAGAATGCTGAATAAGGATGAAAGAGGGATGGAAAACAGTTATGAAGCAGCAAAAATTGGTTGAAAAGATGACAATAGAAGAAAAAGCAGCGATACTCAGTGGAAAAACTGTCTGGCAGACCAGAGAAATTGACAGGCTTTCCATCCCGTCCATCTTTCTTTCAGATGGACCGCATGGAATCAGAAAACAGGCAGGAGCAGGAGACCATCTGGGACTGAATGCATCCTTGAATGCAACTTGTTTTCCCACAGCAGCGACGATAGCAAACAGCTGGAATCAGGATCTGGGGGAAGAGATTGGACAGGCTCTTGGAGAGGAAGCAGCAAGTATGGATGTAAATATCCTGCTTGGTCCGGGATTAAATATTAAAAGAAGCCCATTATGTGGAAGAAATTTTGAATATTTTTCAGAAGATCCATATCTTTCCGGGAAGATGGCAGCATCATATATTCGTGGAATACAGAGTAAAGGCGTTTATGCCTGCCCGAAGCATCTGGCGGTTAACAGTCAGGAACTTCGGAGAATGGCAATGGACGCAGTTGTTGACGAACGGACATTAAGAGAAATTTATCTGACCGGTTTTGAGATAGCTGTTAAAGAAGGACACGCAAAAGCAATCATGAGCAGTTACAACCAGATTAATGGGATTTATGCTAATGAGGACAAACATCTTTTGACAGATATCCTGCGCAAAGACTGGGGATTTGATGGAATTGTAGTAACAGACTGGGGCGGAAGCAATGACCATGTGAAAGGTGTTGCTGCCGGCTCAAATCTGGAGATGCCGTCCTGTGGGTACGATTCTGCAAGAGAAGTGATTGAAGCTGTCCGAAATGGAAAGCTGAAGGAAGCGGATTTGGATGAAAGAGTTGGAGAACTGGTGGATGCAGTGATGGAACTGACATCAGGGAAGAAGCTTTCAGATAAAAACTTTGACAGAAACGCACATCATCAACTGGCAAGGAAAGCAGCAGCAGAAAGCATGATTCTTCTGAAAAATGAAAAACAGATTCTTCCGCTGGATACCAAAAAATCCATCGCTGTTATTGGAGATTTTGCTTTTTCACCCAGATATCAGGGGGCAGGATCTTCTATGGTCAATCCAACAAAAGTAGAAGATATGTCATCGATTTTGCAACAATATGATTTGAATATTCTGGGAATGACAAGAGGCTATCATAGAAATGGAGATGTAGATGAGAATGATAGAAAGTTTGCATTAAATTTGTCTATGAATGCGGATATTGTAATTTTCTGCTTTGGTCTTGATGAGATCAGTGAATCAGAAGGACTGGACAGAACCCATATGCGTATTCCGCAGAATCAGATAGATCTTCTGCAGGATATCAGTAAAGTGAATGAAAATATTATTGGAGTACTGAGTGCAGGATCTGCGATAGAAATGCCATGGCACACCTGCTGCAAAGCGATTTTGCATGGCTATCTGAATGGACAGGCAGGCGCTTCTGCAACATTGGATATTCTGACCGGAAAAGTGAATCCATCAGGAAGACTGGCAGAAACATATCCCATATCTTATGAACAGACACCGGCATTCCGATATTATCCGAGTAATGAGAAAACATCGGAATACCGCGAGAGTGTTTATGTAGGATATCGCTATTATGATACTTCAAAAGTACGGGTGCAGTTTCCATTTGGTTTTGGACTTTCCTATACGGAATTTACATATTCTGATCTTATCATAGAAGAGGATGGAATCAAAGTTTCGGTTACCAATACAGGTGACAGAGATGGAGCTGAGGTTGTTCAGATGTATGTAGGACTTCCTAATGCAATCGTGTTCCGACCGGAAAAAGAACTGAAAGGTTTTGCAAAAGTTTATCTAAAGGCAGGAGAAAGCAGACAGCTCAGGATTCCCTTTGATGATAAGACATTCCGTTATTGGAATATAAAAACGGGACAGTGGGAAATAGAAACAGGAACTTATCAGATTATGGTAGGAGCCAGTGTTGCAGATATTCGTTTAACAGGTATGACTGAGAGAATAGGAAATAGTAAAGGGTATCCGTATAATCCGGCAAAAATGCCTTACTATTATACAGGAATCGTGCAGAAAATATCAGATGAGGAATTTCGTGAACTTCTTGGCCATGAGATACCGAACAGAAGATGGAGTGGAAATCTGGAAATCAATGATGCAATTTGTCAGATGTATTATGCAAAAAGCCGACTTGCAAGACTGATATATAGATGTCTCACAAAAATGAAAAAGAAGAGTGAGGCACAGGGAAAGCCAGATCTGAATATTCTTTTTATTTACAATATGCCGTTCCGGGGGATTGCCAAGATGACCGGCGGGGCAGTCAGTATGGAAATGGTATATGGAATTGTCGATGCTGTGAATGGTCACTTTATGCTTGGAGTAAAAAAAGTAGTTGGCGGATATTTCAGAAACAGAAGAAATAATAAGAAATATGAAAAATTATTAAAAGGAGCCGGAGGGAAGTGCAGATGAATCATATAAAAAATATATGGAAATGTTTTGAAGAGAAACATTCTGCTATTGCAAAATGGCTTTATCAGATATTCTATTTTGTTATATTCAGTATGGGCGTGACAGTATTCCAGTATCTTGTATTTACATTTTTACCAGGGATTTTGGGAATTGGTCTGGCTGGTACAGAATTTATGTGGCCAAAGGTTTCTATGAATCTGTTTGGAGTAAAATTTACATGGAGTTTGTTGGGGTATAATGTATTGCGTGATGCAACGGGAAATATACTGATCGGTGGTGGACTTGGCTATTTTATCAGTTATGAACTGGGGTCATTTCTTGCACAGTGTATCAATTTTCCACTGCAGAGAAATATTACTTTTAAAAGCCATGGAAATCCTGTGTATCAGGCAATCTGGTATTTTGTTGCATGGGTGGTAATTTCACTGATCTGTAATGGATTTAATAATCTGTGGATGCCAGTTGCATCTGCATATGTGGCACCGGCAGTCTATAACATGCTTGTGACAATTATTACAGGTGGAGTTTCCATGGTGATTTTTTTCTTTGTGTTTAAAATTATTTTCCCAGAGGGGAAGGCTGAATAGAAGAAATTAGCAAGTATGCCTGAAATCTAATAATAAAAGAGATGAGGAGTAGTAAGAAAATCAGACAAATATATTTTTCCAAGAATTTGTCGTAAAAATGTGGTCAAACCAAGAAAATCGAGTGCGAAAGCAAGTGAAAAATCCCTGTGAAGACTATAAAATCAAGGTTTCACAAATTTTTCATAAAAAATTAGCACTCAAGTGTTGACGTGGCTAATAGCTGGTGCTATAGTAGGATTCAGATGAAGTGTTATAGCTTCACTAGAACAAACAACAGCGGCCGGAAGGTTCCAATAGAGGAGCCGAATGGCGAAACCATGATAGATTGAGTAAGGAGGGAGCTGTGTATGAACATTTCCAAATTTACCCAGAAATCCGTAGAAGCAGTGCAGAACTGTGAAAAGCTTGCCTATGAATACGGCAATCAGGAGATCGAAGAAGAACATCTTTTATACAGCCTTCTGACCATCGAAGACAGCCTGATCTTAAAGCTGATCGAGAAGATGGAAATCCAGAAGGAGCATTTTGTGGACCGCAGCAAACAGGCGCTGGCAAAGCGCGTAAAGGTGCAGGGCGGTCAGGTTTATATCGGCAAGGACTTAAATCAGGTGCTGATCCATGCCGAGGATGAAGCAAAACAGATGGGAGATGAATATGTTTCTGTAGAGCATCTGTTTTTGTCCATGCTGCAGTATCCGAATAAGGAGATCAAGCAGATCTTTACCGAGTACGGCATCACGCGGGAGCGTTTTTTACAGGCGTTGTCCACGGTGCGCGGCAATCAGAGAGTCGTTTCGGACAATCCGGAGGCTACTTATGATACATTGGAGAAGTACGGACAGGATCTGGTAGAAAAGGCGAGAGCCCAGAAGCTCGATCCGGTCATCGGCAGGGATAATGAAATTCGTAACGTGGTTCGGATTCTTTCCAGAAAAACGAAGAACAACCCGGTTCTGATCGGTGAACCCGGCGTCGGTAAGACCGCCGTTGTCGAAGGACTGGCACAGAGAATCGTGCGGGGCGACGTACCCCAGGGGCTGAAGGATAAAAAGATCTTCGCACTGGATATGGGTGCACTGGTAGCAGGTGCCAAGTATCGGGGCGAATTTGAAGAGCGTCTGAAGGCAGTGCTGGAGGATGTGAAGAAGAGCGAAGGACAGATTATTCTGTTTATTGATGAGCTGCATACCATTGTCGGTGCGGGCAAAACAGACGGTGCACTGGATGCCGGCAACATGTTAAAGCCTATGTTGGCGAGAGGCGAGCTGCATTGTATCGGTGCAACGACACTGGATGAATACCGCAAATATATTGAAAAGGATGCTGCTCTGGAACGTCGTTTCCAGCCGGTGCAGGTGGATGAGCCTACTGTTGAGGATACCATTTCCATTCTGCGTGGCTTAAAGGATCGTTATGAGGTGTATCACGGCGTAAAGATTCTGGATAATGCATTGGTAAGTGCCGCCGTTTTGTCCAACCGTTATATTTCTGACCGGTTTTTGCCGGATAAAGCGATCGACCTGGTGGATGAAGCGTGCGCACTGATCAAGACCGAGATGGACTCCATGCCTGCGGAGCTGGACGAGCTGCGCCGTAAGGTCATGCAGATGGAAATTGAGGAGGCTGCGCTGAAAAAAGAAGACGACACCCTGAGCAAGGAGCGTCTGGAAGCACTTCAGAAGGAGCTTGCGGAGTTAAAGTCCGAGTACAACAACCGCAAGGCGCAGTGGGATAACGAGAAGAAGAGCGTAGAGAACCTTTCCAAGTTAAGAGAAGAGATCGAAGCGGTCAACAATGAAATTCAGATTGCACAGCGCGAAGGCGACCTGGAGAAAGCTGCAGAGCTTTCCTATGGCAAACTGCCGGATCTGAAAAAACAGCTGGAGCAGGAAGAAGAAAAAGTAAAGAAGGAAGACCTTTCCCTGGTTCACGAAGCGGTAACCGATGAAGAAATCGCCCGGATTATTTCCCGGTGGACAGGTATTCCGGTTGCAAAGCTGACAGAAAGTGAGCGGAATAAGACGCTGCATCTGGATGACGAATTGCATAAGAGAGTCATCGGTCAGGATGAAGCGGTAACGAAGGTGACGGATGCCATTATCCGTTCCAAAGCAGGTATCAAGGATCCGACCAAGCCCATCGGTTCGTTCCTGTTCCTTGGACCTACCGGTGTCGGTAAGACGGAGCTTGCAAAAGCGCTTGCGGCGTCCCTGTTTGATGACGAGAACAACATGGTCCGGATCGATATGAGTGAGTACATGGAGAAATACTCTGTGTCCCGTCTGATCGGAGCGCCTCCCGGATACGTTGGCTATGAAGAAGGTGGTCAGCTGACAGAAGCAGTCCGCAGAAAGCCCTACTCAGTTGTCCTGTTCGATGAAATTGAAAAGGCACATCCGGATGTCTTCAATGTTTTGCTGCAGGTGCTGGATGACGGCCGGATTACGGATTCCCAGGGCAGGACCGTGGACTTTAAGAACACGATTCTGATCATGACCTCGAATATCGGCGCGAACTATCTGCTGGATGGCATCGATGCGGACGGCACGATTAAGCCGGAAGCAGAAGAGCTGGTAACGAAGGATCTGCGCGGTCACTTCCGTCCGGAGTTTCTGAACCGTCTGGATGAGATCATCCTGTTCAAGCCTCTGACGAAGGATAACATCAGCGGTATTATCAATCTGATTGTCGCAGACTTGAATCATCGCCTGGAAGATAAGCAGCTTTCGATCGAACTCAGCCCGGATGCGGAGCAGTTCATTGTAGACAACGCATATGATCCGATTTATGGCGCGCGTCCGTTGAAGCGTTATATCCAGAAATATGTGGAAACGCTGTCTGCAAAGCTGATCCTGGCAGATCAGGTACAGATGGGTGACACGATCCTGATCGCAGTGGAAAACGGCGAGCTGGTCGCAAAGAAAAAGCAGCATAGCGTTTAAAGCTGCAGACTGTAGAAGCACTCGGCGGGAGGAGGTTTCTCCTGCCGGGTGCTTTTTCTCTTTACAAAATCAACTCCTGCGAGTATTGTGGTAGATACGGGTCGAAAAACGGCCTGAAAAAGCGCATATTGATGCAGATTCTGTGGATAGAAAGGCTTTTACAGGGGAATGGAGAGAGAAAAGAAAACAAAAGCAATAGAAATGACAACAGGTTCGATCTGGAAGAACCTGTTTTTCCTGAGCTGCCCGCTGGTATTTTCCCAGGTGCTGGAAGTGCTGTTTAATATGAGTGACGTAGCGGTGGTAGGGCGATTTTCGGATTACCGGGCACTGGGGGCAGTTGGTTCGACAACGCTTCTGGTCACGCTGTTTACCGGCTTCCTGATCGGAATGGGCTGCGGTGTTAATGTGCGGATGGCGCATGAGCTGGGTGCAAGGCGCAGGGAATCCGTGATTAAAACCGTGCATTCCGCCTTTGTGATCTGTCTGATCGTCGGTCTGCTTGTGGGTGCAGCCTGTTTTTTCTTTGCAGAGGGACTGCTTGGAATTCTGCATACCAAAGAAGAGCTGATGGACAGTGCTGTTTTGTATCTGAAAATTTATGCACTGGGCATGCCGGGTATGGCACTGTATAACTGCGGCAACGGTATTCTGAGCGCCACCGGAGATACGAAGCGTCCGCTGGTATATCTGTCCATTGCAGGAATTGTAAACGTTATTTTAAATCTGTTTTTTGTTATCGTGTGCCATATGGCAGCAGAGGGCGTGGCCATCGCCAGTGTGATCGGACAGTATTTATCTGCACTTCTGATCGTGATTCATCTGCTGCGACGGACGGACGATTGTGGGCTGCACCCTTCGAAGCTCAGACTGGATCCGGCCTGCGGAAAAGCGATTCTGGTGCTTGGCATACCCACCGGGATCCAGAATGCCATCTTTGCTATCGCGAACCTTTTTGTGCAGTCCGGCGTCAATTCCTTTGATGCGGTGATGGTGTCCGGAAATGCAGCTGCAGCGAATGCGGACACGCTGATTTTTAATATTATGGCGGCGTTTTATACCGGCTGTTCCAGCTTTATCGGACAGAACTGGGGAGCTGGCAACCGGGAACGGATGAAAAAGAGCTATCTCGTCGGGCTGACCTATTCCTTTGCGGCAGGTGCGATCTTTGGCGGACTCCTGCTGATTTTCGGACGACAGTTTCTGTCGCTGTTTGCGACGGAGCCGGCTGTAATCGATGCCGGAATGCAGCGTGTGAAGATCATGGGATTTTCTTATATGATCAGTGCGTTTATGGACTGCAGCATCGCAGCCTCCCGAGGAATCGGAAAGAGCATTGTGCCGATGCTCATCGTTATTTTAGGCTCCTGCGTGTTCCGGGTGATCTGGGTGTATACCATTTTTGTATGGATTCATACGATTCCGGCGCTGTACTCTCTCTACTTTTTCTCCTGGGCGATTACATCTGTGGCGGAGGTGCTCTATTTCAGGCACAGCTTTCGGCAGCTGGAATTTCAGAGCTGAGTCCGGGGACGAGAACCGTCAAAATCCGGCAGCTCTTCTGCAGACAGATAAGGTTTTGGCGCTGCTGCGCCGTCCTTTCTGAATGATAGAGGGCTTCTGCTGCATAGATTAAAAAGAAGGAACCGGAAAAGGCGGTTTTCCATGGAACATAAAAAAGAGAAACGAAATGAAAGGGCAGCAATTCAACTGGGACTTTTTCTGGTTGGATTGCTGCTTTTTGGAACTGTTGCGGGAGGGCAGCTGACAGGGGAGGAAAAAAACGGGAAGGAAAAGGCGGCAATACAGACTTCTGGCGGCGTATCCGATGCAGCAGAGCCAAAAAAGATCGCCCTTACCTTTGATGACGGTCCGCATCCGGTCTATACGAAAATACTTTTGGACGGCCTGGCAGAGCGGGGTGCAAAAGCCAGTTTTTTTGTTACAGGGGAGAATGCAGAAAAATATCCGGAGCTGATTTTGCGTATGCAGAAGGAGGGACATCTGATCGGCAACCACACCTATAGTCATATTCAGCTGACAAGCAATAACCGGGAAGCCTTTCGACAGGAGCTGATTTCCACGAATGAGGTATTGAAGGAGATAACAGGAGCGGAAACCATTTTTGTCCGTCCGCCCTATGGAAGCTGGGACAAAGGCTTCGAACAGGAGCTGAATATGTTCCCGGTGCTGTGGACGATCGATCCCCTGGACTGGTGCAGTCAAAGCAGCACCAATGTTGAAAAGCGAATCTTGTCCAAAGCGCGGGAAAATGCGATTATCCTGCTGCATGATGAATATGCTTCCAGTATTGAGGCGGCACTTTTTATTGTGGATGAGCTGCAAAGCCAAGGCTATGTCTTTGTGACAGTCGAAGAAATAATGCTGGTATCCTGAAATCCAATAGTTGGATAAAATCGAACAGTTGGATGAAATCCAACATGTACAGCAGGGAAAATAGTTGTTATAATCAAATGTGGAAGCTTTTGCACCGACCTTGATGCCTGCGGATTGTTCCGTGCTGCGCACTCCAACAATCCTACTTCGTAATCCATGGTAAGGTTTAGAACGAAAGGAAACAGATTGGTAACTGTTCAGTAGGTCTGCGCATTTACTGCGCTGACCGTAAGAAAACTTAGGCTAGAAGGCAAAAATCCTATCGGCATAGCCGATTTGGAATGGATTTTTGCGCGTAACTGTGAGGGTACTGAACAGTTACACAGATTGAAAAATAAAATGTTTCAATCACGAGATTTGTGTCTGCGCGCACTTGACACAAACTCGACATGCGAAAAAAGCGTGCGCAGAAATGAGTGGAAAGAATGCAATATACCTACACAGAGCTGGCAGTGTATCTGCTGCTGTACAGCTTTATCGGATGGGCACTGGAAGTTGCCTTTTTTGCAGTAAAAGAAAGAAGATTTTGCAACCGCGGATTTTTCAGTCTGCCCCTTTGTCCGGAATACGGCATAATGATGGATATTCTGATCCTTTTGCTGCCGGAGCAGGGGACAAAATGGCTGCTGCAGTTTCTGACCACTTGGATGGTCGTGTCCGTTGTGGAATATTTTTCCGGAGGGATCGCAGCCAAAATCTGGAAAAAGCATTTGTGGAATTACGAGGATGTGACACTGTTTGGCGGGAAGAAAAAGAGTGTGCTCCTTTCGCTGATCAAGGCAGCAGTTGTGATGACGGCGGTGCTGCTTTTGCATCCTCCGGTCTTTATCCTGTTTTCGATGATTCCGACAATTGTGCTGCGGATCATAGACATAGTCGGCTTTGGGCTGATGGTTGCCGACCTGGTGTCGATTCTGATTGCAGTCAGGAAAAGCAGGAGCCTGACAGAGCTGAAGGAAACCCAGGGGAGACTTCTGCAGGAACAAAAGGAAGTCAAGCAAAAGCTTGGAGGCAAGATCTATCATGCAGTCTGGAAGCGCTTAAACCGTGCATACCCGGAGATGGAAGCTCTGGAGGAGGCAGATCGGGCAGAACGATATGTCTTTGCAAGAGGCGTCTGTGTGGATAAGCTGATCTGGGTATTTATGATCTGTGCATTTCTCGGAGATCTGATCGAAACGCTGTTCTGCAGGGTGACGGGAGGCGTATGGATGAGCCGATCCAGCGTAATTTACGGCACCTTCAGTATTGTCTGGGGCTTCGGTGCGGTCATTCTGACAGTTGTATTGCAGCGGCTTGCCGGAAAAGAGGATCGTTATATTTTCCTGGCGGGCAGTGTGCTGGGCGGCGTATATGAATATCTGTGCAGCGTATTTACAGAGATTTTTCTCGGGACCACATTCTGGGATTACAGTGACATGCCCTTTAATATCGGTGGGAGAACCAACCTGCTGTATTGCATTTTCTGGGGGCTGTTATCCGTTGTTTGGGTAAAAATTTGTTATCCGACGATCAGTGGATGGATCGAAAAGCTGCCGCCCCTTGGAGCAAAAATTGCGACCTGGGCAGTTATCGTGCTGATGAGCTGCGATGCGGTGATTTCAGCAGGCGCCATGGTACGCTATGTGGAACGGCAGGATAGTGCGGCGGTGCAGGAGAGCAGTGCGGACGCAGGGAATGCCGCGGGCGTAGAACACGCCGCGAATGAGGAAAACGTCGCGGACGCAGGGACTGTCGTAGGCACGGAAAACACCACAGGAACCGTGCGGGCGGAAAAGAAGAGCGTGATCGACACATTCTTTGACATCAATTACCCTGACGAGCGGATTGAGAAGGTGTGGCCGAACATGAAAGTGGAGGTACAATAAGGGGACATGGATCTTTTCGATTATATGAGACAGACCAATCAGGAAAAGGAAGCGCCGCTGGCGGCAAGGCTGCGGCCCCGGACGCTGGATGAGGTAGTCGGGCAGCAGCACATTATCGGAAAGGACAAGCTTTTGTACCGTGCGATTCAGGCGGACAAGCTTTCCTCCATCATTTTTTACGGACCGCCCGGAACGGGCAAAACGACTCTTGCGAGGGTGATCGCGAATACGACCAGCGCGGAGTTTATGCAGATCAATGCGACTGTGGCAGGCAAAAAGGATATGGAAGAGGTTGTCGCAAAGGCAAAGGACAACCGTGGAATGTTTGGAAAAAAGACGATCCTGTTCATTGATGAGATCCATCGGTTCAACAAGAGTCAGCAGGACTATCTGCTTCCCTTTGTGGAGGATGGAACCCTGATCCTGATCGGTGCGACGACGGAAAATCCGTATTTTGAGGTAAACGGAGCGCTGCTGTCCCGTTCGGTTATTTTTGAGCTCAAGCCGCTTTCAAAGGAAGATATCGAAGAACTGATCCGACGGGCAGTCTATGATCAGAGAGGAATGGGTGCCTATCAGGCACAGATAGAGCCGGATGCGCTGGAGTTTCTGGCGGATATTGCAGGCGGAGATGCACGTGCGGCATTGAATGCAGTAGAGCTTGGCGTAATGACGACACAGCGCTCAGAGGATGGAAAAATCCATCTGACCCTGGAGGTTGCCCAGGAATGTATTCAAAAACGTGCAGTAAAATACGACAAAACAGGTGATAATCATTACGATACGATTTCGGCATTTATCAAGAGTATGCGGGGCTCCGATCCGGATGCGGCGGTTTATTATCTGGCGCGGATGCTGTATGCTGGGGAAAGCGTGACATTTATCGCCCGCAGGATGATGATCTGTGCGTCGGAGGATGTTGGCAATGCAGATCCGACAGCGCTGCAGGTAGCGGTTTCTGCATCCCTGGCAGCAGAGCGGGTGGGCATGCCGGAGGCGCAGATTATTCTGGCACAGGCGGCGGCCTACATTGCATGCGCGCCGAAAAGCAACGCAGCGGTCAACGCCATTGCGTCTGCAATGAAGACGGTGGAAGAAACCGGAAATCTGGCGATTCCGGTGCATTTGCAGGATGCCCATTATAAAGGAGCAGCAAAATTGGGACACGGAAAAGATTATAAATATGCACACGATTATCCAAACCACTATGTCAGACAGCAGTATTTACCTTATGAGCTGTCCGGAAGAGAGTTCTATCAGCCCGGTGGGATGGGATATGAAGTAAAAATCAAAGAGCACATGCAGCGGATACGCAGGGAAGCGGCTAAGACAGAACAAAAGCCGCAGGATGGAGAAGAGCAATGAAACAGATACCAAAGCGGGTCATGATCGTGTCCTTTGATGCGGTCGGAGCAAAGGACCTGGAATATTTACAGACCCTGCCGAATTTTCAGCGTTTTTTTGAACAGGCGGCGCTGTGCAGCCATGTAAACAGTGTGTGTCCGTCCCTGACATATCCGGCCCATACATCCATTGTGACAGGGCGGATGCCGAAAAATCACGGGATTGTGAACAACACAAAAATCCAGCCCAACCGGAAGGATCCGGACTGGCTTTATCATCGCAAATGGATCCGCAGCACGACGCTTTATGACGAAGCGAAGAAAAAGGGAATGACGACGGCCGGGCTTTTGTGGCCTGTTGCGGCAGGCAGCAGGATGGACTACTATGTGCCGGAGATTATGGTGACACGCAAATGGCAAAATCAGATCCTGATGAATGCGACGAACGGTCCGTTGTTTTATCAGCTGGATCTGAACAAACGCTTCGGACAGTTGCGAAACGGGATCGCACAGCCTCAGCTGGACAATTTTATTCAGGCATGCGCGCTGGATACGATCTACAAATACAATCCGCAGCTGTTTTTGCTGCATCTGACGGATGTGGATGCGAACAGACATCTCTATGGCGTGGAGAGTAAGGAGGCAAAAGAAGCTCTTAAGCGCCACGATAAGCGTCTGGGCGAGATTGTAAGGGCACTGGAGGAAACCGGAGAGATGGAGAGCACGACGGTCGTGCTTCTGGGGGATCATTATCAGAAGGATGTGGACAAGGTTGCCTTCGTCAATCATGCACTGTGGAAAGCCGGCTTGCTGACGATCCGCAACGGCAAGATCAAAAGCTGGAAGGCCTATGCAAAAAACTGTGACGGAAGCTGCTATATCTATCTGCATCCGTCTGTACGGAACAATGCAGAAGTGCAAAAGCGTACAAGAAAAGTGCTGGAGACGCTGAAAGGACGGGAGGATTTTGGAATCGAAAGGATTCTGACCCGGGAAGAGGCAGCAAATATGGGCGCAGACGAAAACTGCTTTCTGATGCTGGAAGCAAAGGAAGGATGGTTTTTTCTGGACGAATGGGAACAGCTGACGGCAGCAGAAAAAGACTGCGCACATGGCATGAAGGGGACCCACGGGTATCTGCCGGGTGAGGCAGACTATCAGACCTTTTTTGCAATGTCGGGATGCAGTGTAAGAGCTGGTGCCAGGGTAGAAAAAAATATCGCGCTCTGGGATGAGGGCGCGACATTGGCAGCACTTTTGGAGATAGACCTCGGAAAAACAGATGGCAGTGTGATCCGAGAGATGCTGCAATAACATACTTTAAAACAGGGCGGTTGTCAGATACTGATAAATCTCCCTGTTATTTTTTTGCCAGTTTTCGCAAATGGAAATTGCGAGCTCTTCTGTAGGAACCGTAAGGCGGATGGTCACCAGGTTGACGTCCTTATCCACTGCAGTCAGCTCTGTTTCGAATTCCCCGTTGACAGCCTTATAGTAGTTGCTCTGGATCGAAGATTCGTTGCGCATTTCCAGTTCATTTTTTTTAAGATATTCGCCGATGTCTGTCTTGATTGCGTCACTGATGCGGTTCTCAAAATAGGAAAGGGTATTGCGGCCCTCCTCCGTGATCTGCAGATGGGTGCGGTTGACCAGTGTTTTGGCAGTGATCAGCCCGGCCTGCGCCAGCTCATTGATAACCTGCTGCAGTGTCAGATAGCTGGTATATTCTTTTTCCAGAATGAGATCGCTGACCTGCGCCATTGTGAGTGGGAAGGATACCTTGTTGAGCAGATAAAGAACGATCAGTTTATAGAGTGTAAGAGGTTCCTGGTTCATAATTATCCCCTTGTCTGAGATTTCGTTGTTTCATAAGGGCATGCAGCCCGTTTAAGACGTTTCGTTTCGAAAGACTCCACTGGGGCGCGATCAGGAGCTTGCGGGGACCGTCTCCGGTGACCCGGTGGAGGCAGATATCCGGAGAAAGTGCAACGATACAGCTTGTCAGCAGATCGAGATATTCTTCCTGTGTCAGTACAGGAAGCTTTCCGGCTTCATAAAGCAGGGCAAGATCTGTTCCCTTTAAAATATGGAGAAGCTGCAGCTTGACACCAAAGGGATGCACCTGATTGACGGCACGGATGCTTTCCAGCAGGTCAAGCCGGGTTTCCCCGGGGAGTCCGAGGATCAGATGGACGATAAAGGGAAGCCTTCTGGCATGGAGCTTTGCTGCAGCATCATAAAATACGGAGGTCGGATATCCCCGGCGGATCCTTGCTGCAGTGTGGTCATGAATGGACTGCAGACCAAGCTCGATCCAGATAAACCGGTCAGGATACAGCAACCGGAGGCGGTCAAGTCCCTCCAGAATGATATCGGAAAGACAATCCGGGCGCGTCGCAATGGAAATGCCTGCGACCTCCGGGGAGGAAAGTGCTTCTTCATAACAGGAAAGCAGTCTGTCCGGATCGCCATAAGTGTTGGTATATGCCTGAAAATAGGCGATCAGAGACGGCTTGCCGGGTTCCGGTGTCCATTTGGAGGACAGAAGTGCCTTGGCCTGATTTAACTGATCTGTTACAGAAAGCTGCCGGGAAGCAGCAAAATCGCCGCTTCCGCCTGCAGAGCAGAAAATGCAGCCTCTTGTATCGAGGGTGCCATCCCGGTTGGGACAGGTACAGCCGATATCCAGTGCAGCCTTGTAAAGCTTCCGTCCGTATGTATTTTTACACCAGGCGTCCAGCGAATAGTAGGGCTTCTGGTGCCAGAGATCAGCGGATGTTTTTCTTGACTGCATCTGCAACAACGTCCGCAACTCTGGGATCGAATGCCTCTGGCATGATATTGTTTTCGTTTAATTCTTCGTCAGAAACGAGGGCTGCGATGGCATTAGCGGCAGCCAGCTTCATTTTATCGGTGATCTGTTTTGCATGTCCTTCCAGAGCACCGCGGAAGATGCCGGGGAATGCGACAACGTTGTTTACCTGGTTCGGGAAATCGCTGCGTCCGGTGCCGACAACGCGTGCCCCTGCTTTTTTTGCGAGATCAGGCATGATCTCAGGAACGGGGTTAGCCATTGCAAACAGGATAGCATCGGAATTCATGGAAGCCACCATCTCTTCCGTCACAATACCTGGAGCGGAAACGCCGACGAAAATATCAGCACCCTTTAAAGCATCTGCAAGGGAACCGGTTTCGTGAGCCAGATTGGTGCGTTTTACCATCTTTTCCTGCATCCAGTTTAAGCCCTCTGCGCCATCGCAGAGAATGCCGGATTTATCGCACATAATGATATTGGAAAAGCCGTAGGTTATCAGCAGGCGAGTGATGGCAACTCCTGCACTTCCTGCGCCGTTTACAACAACGCGGCAGTCTTCCTTTTTCTTACCGACTACCTTTAGGGCATTGATGATGCCGGCGAGTACAACAATAGCAGTTCCGTGCTGGTCATCGTGGAAAACAGGGATATCCAGAGTCTCTTTTAAGCGCTCTTCGATTTCGAAGCAGCGGGGTGCACTGATATCTTCCAGATTGATGCCGCCAAAAGCGGGAGCAAGCCAGGTAACAGCTTTGATGATCTCTTCCGTGTCCTGAGTATCCAGGCAGATGGGAACTGCGTTGACACCGCCGAATTCTTTAAATAAGACAGCCTTGCCTTCCATAACGGGCATAGCGGCCTTCGGACCGATATTGCCGAGTCCCAGTACGGCGGAACCGTCGGAAACAACAGCTACAGTGTTTGCTTTCATCGTATAGGTGTAAGCGGCAGCCGGGTCTTTTGCAATGACCTTACAAGGCTCCGCAACGCCGGGAGTATAGACAAGTGCAAGGTCTTCACGGGTGCGGACGGGTGTTTTGGAAACGGTTTCAAGCTTTCCCTGCAGCTTCGCATGCAGTTCCAGCGCTTTTTCCTGATTTGTCATTTGATTTGCCTGCTTTCTTTTTTATTTAATAAGGAATGATGATGTCGGGGCATACGCGCCATTCGTAGCTCTCTGTATATCATCATATCTGATTTATTTGAGTGAATCAAGGAAAAAATCTTCCTATTCTGTTTTGAGTGTGGTACAATGAGCGAAACAGAAGGAGACGTTTGACTTGTGTCTCCGATGTGTAATAAAATTCACTAAAATGACAGGCACTTTTGATTTCTGACAAAAGACCGCTGTTTCCCGGATCGGGATGTTCTGGCGCATTTCAAAAAGATCGTTTCATGTAGAATTCCGTATGAAAATCAGGGACGAATCACGATGGCAGTAAAAGGAGTAAAGATTGAAAAATAAAATTTTTCAATCGCGAGATTTGTGTCTGCGCGCACTTGACGCAAATCTCGGCATGCACAAAAAGCGTGCGCAGAAATGAGAGGAAAGCATGAAAGCGATTGTAAAAGAAGCAGCGAAATATGTTGGAATCAGCACCGGGATTGCGCTTGGAATTTTCTGTTTTGTCGGAATGATATTTGACCTGTATTATGGCGGAAATTTCAGCCTTTCCGGGTATCAGTTCACGAAGATGGTGGTCGGTTGTGTGGTGGTCGGCTGGGGCTTTGGCGTTCCGGCTGTCGTTTACCGGAAAGAAAATATGCCGATGCCGATCCGTGTTGTAATCCATATGGGAAGCGGCTGCGTGATTTATACGCTGGTCGCGTGCTGGGTCGGCTGGATCGACCTGTCAGCGGGGCTCTGGCAGGGAATCGGCATGATTGCTGCCCAGCTGGCAGCAGCATTTCTGATCTGGTTTTTCTTTCTGCTGCATTACCGCCGGGAAGCGAAAGAGATGAATAAACGGATACAGGAGATGAAAAAAGGGAAGGATTAAAATCCTTCCTTATTTCGTTGGATGCGAAGCTCTTTTCTTTTCTGTCCGGCTTCCCATTCCGCCTGCTGACCGATGGATTCGATCAAAAGTCCCGGAACTTTGGTCGGTTTTCCGGTTTCGTCAACGGCAACGAGCGTGAGGTAAGCCCGGTTTACGGGATATCGTGTGCCGTTAAGTTTTTCCACATAGGTATCGACCCGGACTTCCATGGAAGTGCTGCCGACCCAGGTGAGGGTTCCGACCAGAACGACAAGGTCATTTTGAAACACGCCGCGGATGAATTTCAGGTTATCGACAGATGCGGTGATGACATTACACTGGGAATGACGGATGCCGACGAGCCCGGCGACTTCGTCAATCCACTCCATCAGCCTGCCGCCGAAAAGCCGTCCTGCACCGTTTAAATGTTCCGGGCGGATCTGATAGACCTGTTCCACGCGGGATTCGATTGCTCTTTTTTTCATAGTATTTTGGAAGACCTCCATTCTGAGTACAGATTTTCCTGCAGGCGCGAAAATGGTCCGCAGGGAACTTAAAAGCCTTGAGATTATTTTATTTCTACAGTTTGGGACAGTCAAGTGGCAGAAGGTAAAGCGCGTCAGCGCGGGCTCACTCAATAATTTCCCTTTACACACCCGGGCAGTGTTGTTATAATACTTTCCGGGAATGAGGTTCTCCCGCGTCGTATGGCGAAACCGCTTGAAAGAATTTTAAGCTGATGGCTTCTGTGATTTTAGATGTGAAAGCGACAGACTTTGGGCATCGATGGCTGGCAGTAAATATCCGTAAAGATGTTTGCATGCAGCCAAAATCGCAGAGGGCATTGGCTTTTTTGATTTTTGACAGTAGAATGTTTGCAGAGCGTGTATTCTGTTATTTTACAGGAAAGCGGGAGAGCACACAGCCGAATAAAAAAACCAGCGCAAGAGGCTTTCAGTTTCGTTGCGTCCATCCCACAGGGAATAGAAAAGGAGAAAAGATTGAAAAATAAAATTTTTCAATCGCGAGATTTGTGTCTGCGCACACTTGACACAAACTCGGTATGCGCAAAAAGCGTGCGCAGAAATGAGAGGAAAATATGTTAACATCACTTGCGTTTATTTTTCTGGCAGGTCTTGCCATGGCGGCGGTCTGTGAGCGGATAGGGCTTCCGAGGATTATTGGAATGCTCTTTACGGGCATCGTGCTCGGACCGTATGTGCTGAATCTGCTGGATCCGTCGATTCTGGGCATTTCGTCGGAGCTTCGCCAGATGGCGCTGATTATCATTTTGTTAAAAGCTGGTCTGTCCTTAAACCTTGCGGATTTAAAGAAGGTCGGACGCCCTGCTATGATGATGGCATTTGTACCAGCGAGCTTTGAAATCTTTGCGTTCTTTTTATTTGCTCCGTATGTGCTTGGAATTACGCGCGTGGAGGCTGCCGTGATGGGTGCAGTGCTTGGGGCGGTTTCCCCGGCAGTCGTGATTCCGCGGATGGTGCAGCTGATGGAAAACGGTTACGGGACGCAAAAGAGCATCCCTCAGATGATTATGGCGGGTGCATCCTGCGACGATATTTTCGTCATCGTTCTGTTTACGACATTTGTGCGCATGGCGCAGGGAGGAAGCGCAAAGGCGTCGGACTTTGTGCAGATTCCGATTTCGATCGTGTTCGGCGTTGTGCTGGGAGCCGCTGCAGGTTATGTGCTGGCGAGGGTTTTTGAAACGGTATATGCCCGTGCCCACTGCGTCCGAAACAGCATGAAGGTGATCCTGGTGCTCGGTCTGTCGTTTCTTCTGATGGCAGTGGAAACGTGGCTGAAAGGAATCGTTCCGGTGTCCGGGCTTTTGGCGGTTGTGAGCATGGCGTGCATGTTGAAGGCAAAATGTGTGCCGGAGGTTTCGAAGCGCCTGTCTGAAAAATTCGGCAAGCTCTGGCTGGCAGCGGAAGTCGTGCTGTTTGTGTTGGTCGGCGCGGCGGTCGATATCCGGTATACAGCAAGCGCTGGTGCGAGTGCGCTTTTGATGATCGGGATTGCGCTCCTGTTTCGTGCAGCAGGCGTTTTTTTGTGTATGGCAAGGACGCAGCTGAATAAAAAAGAGCGGCTGTTCTGCGTGATCGCCTATCTGCCGAAAGCAACCGTACAGGCGGCGATCGGGTCGGTTCCGCTGAGTCTCGGTCTGCCGTGCGGACAGCTTGTGCTCTCGGTTGCAGTGCTTGCGATTCTCGTGACCGCGCCGATTGGAGCGATCGGGATGGACAAAACGTATCGGAGGCTGTTGGTGCATGAAGGCGGCGCGGCTGGGGAGAACCCCGGCGCATGAAATCTGCCTGCAGAAAGCTACATGGGAATTGGAAAAATTAAAAAACCTCTTTACAAATGAAAAAAGATAGGGTAGACTACATTGCATGAAAAATAGTGTCGTACATAAGATGTAGGCTGACAAAGGGGTCAGGAAACTTGCATTGCAGGTTTCCTGACCCCTTTCTTTCTGTAACATGGGTTCCATGTTACAGAAAGAGGCACAATCTTTTATGGATAACAAAGTATTTTTATGAACGGCACACTGACAGTAGGAAATGCTGTTGCAGGGCAGCAAGGAGGAGAGCATGGGCGTAAAATATGTATTTGTGACCGGCGGCGTTGTGTCCGGTCTTGGAAAAGGAATTACCGCAGCTTCGTTGGGACGGCTGCTCAAAGCGAGAGGATATCATGTAACCATGCAGAAGCTGGATCCCTATATCAATGTGGATCCCGGTACGATGAATCCGATCCAGCACGGAGAGGTATTTGTAACAGATGATGGCACGGAGACAGACCTGGATCTGGGACATTACGAACGGTTTATCGATGAAAGCCTGGATCAGAATTCCAACGTTACAACGGGTAAAATTTACTGGTCGGTTCTGCACAAGGAACGTCATGGAGATTACGGCGGCGGTACCGTACAGGTCATTCCTCATATTACAAACGAAATCAAATCGAAATTTTACCGGGAGAAGTCCCCGGAGGAAGATACCATTTCTATTATAGAAGTCGGCGGTACAGTCGGCGATATCGAAAGCCAGCCGTTTTTGGAAGCGATCCGTCAGTTTCAGCACGAGATGGGACGGGAAAATGCCATCCTGATTCAGGTTACATTGATTCCATATTTAAAGGCATCCGGTGAAATGAAAACAAAGCCGACCCAGATGAGCGTCAAGCAGCTGCAGAGTATGGGGATCTGGCCGGATATCCTGGTTTGCCGTTCGGATTATCCGATTGATGAAAAAATGAAAGAAAAGATCGGATTATTCTGTAACGTGAAAAAGGAACATGTTTTGCAGAACCTGGATGCACCGTCCCTTTATGAAGTGCCTATGATGATGGAAGAAGAGCATTTGGCGCAGGCGGTCTGTGAATGTCTGAATCTGCCCTGTCCGGAGCCGAATCTGGCAGACTGGAAAAAGATGCTGGAGGATCTGCATCATCCCACCAGTTCTGTCACCATCGCGCTGGTTGGCAAATATGTAGCTCTGCATGATGCTTATTTGAGCGTAGCGGAAGCCTTAAAGCACGGCGGCATCGCAAACCGCGCACAGGTCAACATCCGCTGGATCGATGCAGAAGAGCTGACACCGGAAAATCTGGAGGAATATCTGCACGATGTGGACGGTATTTTGGTACCGGGCGGATTCGGACAGAGAGGAACGGAAGGAAAGATTCTTGCAATCGGTTATGCAAGACGCAACAAAATTCCGTATCTTGGATTGTGTCTTGGCATGCAGCTTGCGATAGTTGAATTTGCAAGAAACGTAGCAGGACTTTCCAAAGCAGCGAGCATTGAGCTCGATCCCGAAACGCCTGATCCGGTCATCGCACTGATGCCGGAACAAAACGGAATTACCAATCTTGGCGGTACTTTAAGACTGGGCGCATATCCCTGTGTCCTGCAGCCGGAAACACTGGCCCATAAGCTGTATGGAAAGACAGAGATTTCCGAACGTCATCGCCACAGATATGAAGTCAACAATGATTACCGGGAAGTGCTGACGAAAAACGGCATGGTACTTTCCGGACTGTCTCCGGACGGAAGAATCGTGGAGATGATCGAATTAAAAGAGCATCCGTTCTTCGTTGCAACACAGGCACACCCGGAATTCAAATCCAGACCGAACCTGCCGCACCCGTTGTTTGAGGGCTTTGTAAAAGCGGCAGTAGCATATGAAGCGGCAGGCAGCAGCGCCGTTTAAATAAGGAGGACTACCATGGGAGAAAATCAGGTACAGCAGGGACTTTACAGCCAGAGCTTTGAACATGATAACTGCGGCATCGGAGCTGTGGTTAATATCAAAGGCAGAAAAGACCACCAGATTGTTGCAGATGCGTTAAAAATTGTAGAACAGCTAGAACACCGCGCCGGAAAAGACGCAGAGGGAAAAACCGGAGACGGCGTCGGAATTCTGACTCAGATTTCCCATCGCTTTTTTTCCAGAGTATGTCAGGAAATCGGCATCGAGCTCGGCGGCGAAAGAGAATACGGAATCGGCATGTTCTTTTTCCCGCAGAACGAGTTAAAGCGCAGCCAGGCGAAGAAGATGTTTGAGATTATTGTAGAAAAAGAAGGCATGAAGTTTTTAGGCTGGAGAGAAGTGCCGACTGCACCGGAGGTGCTGGGACATAAGGCAAGAGAATGTATGCCTGTCATTTGCCAGGGCTTTGTCAAAAAGCCGGAAAATATTGCAGCAGGGCTGGACTTTGACAGAAAGCTCTATGTGGTACGCCGCGTATTTGAGCAGAGTAACGATAATACCTATGTGCCGTCCTTATCGAGCCGGACCATCGTGTATAAGGGTATGTTTCTGGTGGGACAGCTGAGAACCTTCTTTAAGGACCTGCAGGATGCAGAATATGATTCCGCGATTGCAATTGTCCATTCCAGATTTTCGACCAATACGAATCCCAGCTGGGAGCGTGCACATCCGAACCGGTTTATTGTGCATAACGGTGAGATCAATACGATCAAGGGCAATGCGGATAAGATGCTGGCGCGGGAGGAAACAATGTGTGCACCGCGGTTCTCGGCAGATGATTTAACGAAGGTGCTTCCTGTAGTCAATACAAATGGATCGGACTCCGCAATGCTGGACAATACACTGGAATTTCTGGTAATGAGCGGAATGGAGCTTCCGCTTGCGGTCATGATTACAATCCCGGAGCCCTGGGCCCACAATGATACGATTTCCCAGGAGGGACGCGATTTCTATCAGTACTATGCGACGATGATGGAGCCCTGGGACGGTCCTGCTTCTATCCTGTTTTCGGACGGCGACTTGATGGGCGCTGTTCTGGACAGAAACGGTCTGCGTCCATCCAGATATTATATTACAGACGATGACAGACTGATCCTTTCTTCTGAAGTCGGTGTCCTGGAAATTCCCGCAGAGCATATTTTGAAAAAAGAGCGACTGCATCCCGGTAAAATGCTACTGGTGGATACTGTAAAGGGCGAAGTTTTAACAGACGAAGAAATCAAGGAGACCTACGCGAAGCGGGAGCCTTACGGTGAATGGCTGGATTCCAATCTGGTTACGCTGCATGAGTTAAAAATTCCGAATGAAAGGATTCCTTCTTATAGTAAAGAAGAACGGGCGCGTCTGCAGAAAGCGTTTGGTTACACCTACGAGGAATACCGGGAGGGTATCTGCTCGATGGCGTTAAACGGAACCGAACGGATCGGCGCGATGGGTGTGGATACACCGCTTGCTGTCCTTTCCAAAGAATATCAGCCGTTGTTTTACTATTTCAAGCAGCTGTTCGCACAGGTAACGAACCCTCCGATCGATGCGGTCCGGGAAAAAATCGTCACTTCCACAACCGTATATGCCGGCAAGAACGGAAATCTTCTGGAAGAGAAGCCGGAAAACTGTCAGGTACTGAAGATCAATAATCCGATCCTGACAGACCTCGACCTGTTGAAGATCCGCACGATGAAAAAGCCCGGCTTTAAGGTTGTCTGTGTGCCGATCATTTTCTATAAGAGCACACCGATGGATCGCGTGCTGGAGCATCTGTTCGTACAGGTGGATAAGGCGTACCGGGAGGGTGCGAATATCCTGATTCTTTCCGACCGCGGTGTGGATGAAAACCATGTTGCAATCCCGTCGCTGCTGGCAGTTTCCGCCGTACACAAGCATCTGGTCAAGACGAAAAAATGTACGGCACTGTCCATTATCCTGGAATCCGGCGAGCCGAGGGAGGTGCACGATTTTGCGGCGCTGTTAGGCTACGGTGCGTGCGCGGTCAACCCGTATCTGGCCCATTCCACCATCGCAGAGCTGGTAGAAGACGGTCTGCTGAACAAAGATTATTATGCGGCAGTAGAAGATTATGACCATGCGATTTTGCAGGGCATCGTAAAGATTGCGTCCAAGATGGGCATTTCCACGATTCAGTCCTATCAGGGCAGCCAGATTTTCGAGGCGATCGGCATTTCTCAGGAGGTCATCGATGCGTACTTTACCGGAACCGTCAGCAGGATCGGCGGTATTACCTTAAAGGATATCGCAGCGCAGACGGATGCGCAGCATTCCAAGGCGTTTGATCCGCTGGGACTGGCAACAGACCTGACGCTGTCCTCCATGGGCAGACATAAGATGCGCAGCCAGGGCGAGGAACACCGTTACAATCCCCAGACGATCCATATGCTGCAGCAGGCAACAAGGGATGGCAGCTACGAAAAGTTCTGCGAATATACAAAGATGGTGGATAAAGAGGAAACAGGTTATCTGCGCAGCCTGATGGACTTCAACTTCCCGGAGACTGGTGTTCCGATTGAAGAAGTAGAGAGCGTAGAGTCCATCGTAAAGCGGTTTAAGACCGGTGCGATGTCTTACGGTTCGATTTCCGAGGAAGCGCATGAAGCGCTGGCGATCGCCATGAATAAACTACACGGCAAATCCAACAGCGGTGAAGGCGGCGAGAGCGATGAGCGTCTGGAATCCGCAGGAACCGATCATGACAGAAGCTCTGCAATCAAGCAGGTGGCAAGCGGACGTTTCGGCGTAACGAGCCGGTATCTGGTCAGTGCAAGAGAGATTCAGATTAAAATGGCCCAGGGTGCAAAACCCGGCGAGGGCGGACATCTTCCTGCCAAGAAGGTGTATCCCTGGATTGCAAAGACAAGACATTCCACACCCGGTGTGAGCCTGATTTCTCCTCCGCCTCATCATGATATTTATTCCATCGAGGATCTGGCACAGTTAATTTACGACTTGAAAAATGCGAATAAATATGCACGAATTTCCGTTAAACTGGTTTCGGAAGCCGGTGTCGGAACCGTTGCAGCAGGTGTTGCAAAAGCAGGTGCACAGGTAATCCTGATTTCCGGTTATGACGGCGGTACAGGTGCTGCGCCCATCAGCTCTATCCATAATGCAGGACTTCCGTGGGAGCTGGGACTGGCAGAAACCCATCAGACTCTATTGCAGAATGGTCTGAGAAACCGCGTTGTCATCGAGACAGACGGTAAGCTCATGAGCGGCAGGGATGTTGCGATGGCAGCGCTTCTGGGAGCGGAGGAATTCGGCTTTGCAACAGCTCCGCTGGTAACCCTTGGCTGTGTCATGATGCGTGTCTGCAACCTGGACACCTGTCCGATGGGTATCGCAACCCAGAATCCGGAGCTGCGCAAGCGCTTTATTGGAAAACCGGAATACGTCATTAACTTCATGACCTTTATCGCGCAGCAGCTGCGGGAGTACATGGCAAAGCTTGGTGTCAGAACTGTAGATGAGATGGTAGGGCGTACCGATCTGTTAAAGAAAAAGGATGGTCTGACCGGAAGAAAAGCGACGATCGATTTGAGCAAAATCCTGTACGAGGGCGCACAGGCGGAAAGAAAGGTCAGTGTTTTCGATCCTGCATGCGCATATGATTTCAAACTGGAAAAGACAAAGGATGAATCCGTTTTATTAAAGAAGAAAGAAGTAAAGGCAGCCATTGCGAACGGAACAGAAATTTCCTGCAGCGTGAAGCTGACCAATACCGACCGTACCTTCGGCACACTTCTGGGCGCAGAAATCACAAGACAGCATCCAGAAGGACTGCCCGAGGATACCATCACGATTCACTGTGAAGGCGCAGGCGGACAGAGCTTCGGTGCATTTTTGCCAAAAGGTCTGACCTTATCGCTGTGCGGTGACAGCAACGACTATTTCGGCAAGGGACTTTCCGGCGGCAAGCTGGCAGTCTTTGCTCAGGAAAAAGCGAAATTTAAACCGGAAGAAAATATTATTATCGGCAACGTTGCCCTTTACGGCGCAACAAGCGGGGAAGCTTATATCGCAGGTGTGGCAGGAGAACGGTTCTGCGTCCGCAATTCCGGTGCAACTGCTGTTGTAGAAGGCGTCGGAGAGCATGGCTGCGAGTATATGACTGGTGGTCATGTGGTTGTACTGGGACCTACCGGCAAAAACTTTGCGGCAGGTATGAGCGGCGGCATCGCTTATGTACTGGATGAAGAAAGCTGCCTGTATAAAAACCTGAACAAGGAAATGGTACTCATGGAGAAGGTGGAGACCAAGTTTGACCAGGAGGAGCTCCGTGCCATGATCGAGGCGCATGTGCGCAATACCGGTTCCAAAAAGGGACAGGAGGTACTGGATCACTTTAAAGAGTATCTGCCGAAGTTCAAAAAGATCATTCCTGGAGATTACAAGCGGATGCTGCAGCTGTCCTCCCAGTTTGAGGAACAGGGCATGAGCCGCCAGGAAGCGCAGATTGAGGCATTCTATGCGAGTGTCGGCAGCAGAGCGTAACGGGAGGAAACAGTCATGGGGAAACCTACAGGTTTTTTGGAATATGAGCGTAAAGACGGACCGGTGACGGCTCCAAAGGAAAGAATCAAAAATTTTAAGGAATTTCACGGACAGCTGCCGGAAGAGGAGCAGCGTCTGCAGGGAGCGCGCTGCATGGAATGCGGCGTTCCCTTCTGCCAGGCGGGTACAATGATTGCCGGAATGGCTTCGGGATGCCCGCTGCATAATCTGGTGCCGGAGGTCAACGATCTGGTCTGGCACGGCAACTGGGAACAGGCTTATGTCCGTTTGTCAAAGACTCACTGCTTCCCGGAATTTACTTCCAGGGTCTGCCCCGCGCTGTGCGAGGCGGCCTGTACCTGCGGGCTGCACGCAAAACCGGTTTCCACGAAGGAAAATGAACGTGCGGTCATTGAATATGCTTACGCGAATGGTCTGGTAAAAGGCGAAGAACCAAAGGTACGCACTGGTAAGAAGGTCGCGGTCATCGGCAGCGGTCCGGCCGGATTGTCTGCAGCCTGGAACCTGAACAAACGCGGACACAGCGTAACGGTCTATGAACGTCATGACAGAGTCGGCGGTCTGCTGCGCTACGGCATTCCGAATATGAAGCTGGACAAGAGCATCATCGACAGAAGGATCGAAGTCATGAAGGCTGCCGGCATCAAGTTTATCTGCAACGCAGATGTTGGAAAAGATATTTCCGGCAAGGAGCTGGAAAAAGAATACGACCGCGTGATTCTTTGCGGCGGGGCCTCCCATCCAAGAGATATCCATGTGCCCGGCAGGGATGCAAAAGGCATCTGGTTTGCGGTGGATTTTCTGGGAACCGTAACAAAGCAGCTTCTGGATACGAATTTTGAAAAAGTGCCCTATGAGCTGGCAAAAGGAAAAAATGTGCTGGTAATTGGCGGCGGAGATACCGGAAATGACTGTGTCGGAACTTCAATTCGGCTGGGTGCGGCAAGCGTGACACAGCTTGAGATGATGCCGAAAGCGCCGGAGTGTCGGGCAGCATCCAATCCCTGGCCGGAATGGCCGAAGGTCTTAAAGACCGATTACGGTCAGGAAGAAGCAATCGATGTATTCGGCCATGATCCGAGAGTTTACCAGACAACAGTAACAGAATTTAAAAAGAAAAAAGACGGAACCGTATGCAGTGCGGTGCTGGTAAGCCTTGAGCCGAAGAAGGATGAAAAGACCGGACGGCTTTCGATGGTTCCCATCGAGGGCACACAGAAGGAAATTCCGGTGGATCTGGTGCTGATTGCAGCCGGATTTTTAGGCAGTGAGGGTTACGTTGCAGAGAGTTTTGGTGTAAAATTAAATGCGAGAACCAATGTGGAAACCGTAAACGGCTCTTACCGCACCGGAAAAGAGAAGATTTTCACTGCGGGAGATATGCACAGAGGTCAGTCACTGGTCGTATGGGCGATTGCCGAAGGCAGGGAAGCCGCAAAGGAAGTGGACAAGTCGCTGATGGGATACACCTACGAGTGACACCACACCGGATCTCCAGCCCAAAAGCCGACCGTGCTTGCACGAAGAAGGCTTTTGGACTGGAGACCCGCCGAAGCATTCGAAAATTCACAACAACAATTCAGGGAACAGGCGGACAGAATGTCCGCTAAAGAGGAGAGAGAAGCATGAAAACCAGAGAAGAAATTCTGCAAATGGTAGAGAATGAAGACGTTGAATTCATTCGTCTGCAGTTTACAGACATGTTCGGCACGCTAAAAAACGTTGCCGTGACCGCTACCCAGCTGCAGTATATGAAAGACAACCGCTATCTGATTGATGGTTCCTGCATGTACGGAGAATTGAGAACCGGGGAAGAGGATATGTATCTGTGCCCGGATTTGGATACCTTTGTAATCCTGCCATGGAGACCGCAGCAGGGAAAAGTTGCAAGACTTTTGTGTGATGTCTGCAGGGCAGATGGAACACCGCTTGCGGTCAGTCCGAGAGAAATCCTGAAAAAGACGATAGAAAAGGTCGAAAAGGAAGGATATACGTTTCAGATTGATCCGGAATGTGAATTTTTCCTGTTCCACGAGGACGAAAACGGCGTGCCGACAACCGTAACCCATGAAAAGGCCGGATATATGGATATCAGCCCGCTGGATCTGGGAGAAAATGCCCGCCGTGATATGGTGATGACGCTGGAAGATATGGGGTTTGAAATCGAATCCTCCCATCATGAAAAAGCGCCCGGGCAGCATGAAATTGACTTCCGTTATGCGGGTGCGATGGAAACCGCGGACCGGATTGTGACGTTCAAGACGGCAGTGCGTTCCATTGCAAAGCGGTTCGGTCTTTATGCGACTTTTATGCCGAAGCCAAAGGCTGGTACAGCGGGTTCCGGCATGCATATCAATATTTCCCTGTTTCAGAATGGAAAAAATATCTTCAGCGATCCGGAAGCGGAAGATGGTTTAAGTCAGGAAGCAAAATGGTTCATGGGTGGTATTATGGCCCATGTCAAAGGCATGTGTGCTGTGACGAACCCTCTGGTCAACTCCTATAAGCGTCTGACTTCCGGCTGTGACGCGCCAAGAGATATCATCTGGACAACCAAAAATCATAATACCCTGCTTCGGATTCCTTTTATGCGGGGAGAAGATACCAGGATCGAGCTGCGTTTTCCCGATCCGTCTGCAAATGCGTATTTGACGATTGCCCTCTGCATGGCCGCAGGGCTGGATGGAATCGCAAAGCATCTGGATCCCGGCGCGGAATCTGCACGACTGTTTGCAAGCAGAACGGAGGCGGAAAAGGCTGCAGCCGGTATCGATCATCTGCCGGATACGCTGCGTGAAGCAGTTGCGTTCATGGAAGAGGATTCTTTTGTAAAAATGGTTCTCGGACAGGAGTTCGTGGATCTTTATGTAGAAGCAAAAAAAGCTGAGTGGAATGAGTACATGTCCCAGGTATCCGAATGGGAAGTAGATAAATATCTGTATCGCACTTAAAGGAGTGACAGGATGAGCAGCATCATAATTGTTTTGCCGAAGCTCGAGGACGCAAAACAAATCAAAGACATCCTCGCCCGACGGGGACTGACGGCTGCTGCACTCTGCACAACAGCTTCCATGGCGCTTTCACAGGTACACCAGCTAGACAGCGGTGTCGTGATCTGCAGTTATCGGATCAGGGACATGCATTATACACAGCTGGCGGAATATCTGCCCGATTATTTTGATATGCTGTTGCTTGCTTCTACGTCGGAACTGGAAAGTGCGCCGCACGATATGGTGACATTGACATATCCGATTCGTCCAAACGATCTTGCCAGTACTGTGGAGATGATGTTGGCACAGCTGGACAGACGGTTAAAGAAGCGCAAAAGCCAGCCGAAAAAGAGAACGGAACAGGAACAGAACTATATTAACAATGCAAAATGGTTGCTGATGGAAAGAAATCATATGACAGAGCAGGAGGCGTTCCGCTATATTCAGAAAAGCAGCATGGATTCCGGCACGAACATGGTTGAAACCGCGCAGATGATTCTGCTGCTGATTTATGACGGATGAGGAAAAAGAACATGTTTACAATCAATGAAAATTACCTAAAACTGCAGGGAAGCTATCTTTTTTCCACAGTAGCAAAAAAAGTGGCTGCCTACAAAAGCATGCATCCGGACAAAACAGTCATCAGTCTCGGGATCGGAGATGTGACGCTGCCGCTTGCACCTGCGATTATCGAGGCGCTGCAGAAAGCGGTTGCCGAGATGGGCACAAAGGAAGGCTTTCATGGCTATGCACCGGAGCGGGGCTATGATTTTTTGTTAAACGCGATTGCAAAAGAGGATTTTGCAGCACGGGGCTGCGAGATTTCTCCGGATGAGATTTTTGTATCGGACGGTGCAAAGTGCGATGTCGGAAATATTCAGGAGATTTTTGGGACCGATAATCTTGTTGCGGTCTGTGATCCGGTTTATCCGGTCTATGTGGATACGAATGTCATGGCAGGCAGAACCGGTGTATATGACAAAGCGCTGGGCACATATGAGGGACTGGTATACATGCCCTGTACCCAGGAAAACGGCTTTGCACCGAAGCTTCCTGATAAGACACCGGATCTGATCTACCTGTGCTTTCCCAATAATCCGACTGGTGCGGCGATTACAAAGGAAGCACTGCAGAAATGGGTCGATTATGCAAATGAAATTCATGCGGTCATTCTTTTTGATGCGGCATATGAAGCCTATATCACGGAAGAGAATATCCCGCACAGCATCTATGAGTGTGAGGGTGCAAAGACCTGTGCCATCGAGATGCGCAGCTTTTCCAAAAACGCGGGCTTTACCGGACTGCGTCTCGGTTACACGGTTGTTCCCAAGGAACTTGTCAGCAATGGTGTGTCCTTAAATGACTTATGGCTTCGACGTCACGGCACGAAATACAACGGCGCGCCTTATATCGTCCAGCGCGCAGGTGAGGCGGTTTATTCGGAGGCAGGAAAGGCACAGATCAAGGAGCAGATTGCCTACTACATGGAAAATGCCCGCCAGATACGCGAGGGCTTAATTGCAGCGGGTTATCAGGCCTTTGGCGGTGTCAATTCTCCCTATGTCTGGTTAAAAACCCCGGACAACCTGACCTCCTGGGAGTTCTTTGATAAGCTTTTAAATGAAGCACAGGTAGTCGGTACGCCCGGCTCAGGATTCGGTGCAAGCGGCGAAGGGTATTTCCGCCTGACTGGCTTCGGAACACATGAAAATACAAAAGAAGCGATCAAACGGATTCAGGCTTTGAAGACGAAATAAGGATTCAGCTTTTGATCCGGAGAAAAAAATAAAAAACAACAGAATGTACGCTCTGCGGACACTCTGTTGTTGAAAATTGAGAGGTTGTCGCACCTGCGGCAGCCTTTTTTTATCGTATAGGAAACTTCGTTTCTATACGATAAAAAACGCTCCGCGAGGATGCGCACTCGGCGCAAGGGTAGATGGTTGCCGAAGCAACCGCGCCTCGGCGCGAGAATGTGCCAGGGCACATTCTTTTTCATCGTATAGAAACGCATTTATTTCGCAGTTGTCTCGTCCTGCCGGCTTGCCCTGCGAAATGCGCTGGGGGACATTCCTGACAGCTTTTTAAAGGTCTGGGAAAAATAGCTGGAAGAGGAAAAACCGCAGGAGCGGCTGATGACGGAGAGGGAAAAGTCTGTTGTGGAAAGCAGGGTTTTCGCTTTTTCGATGCGGGCGCGCATCAGATAGTTGATCGGAGAAATGCCGTACACGTTGGAAAACGCATGCACCAGATAATATTTGTTGACGTGTGAAAACTGCGCCAGCTGCTCCAACGAAATATCCTCACTGCAGTTTGCGTCGATATAGCGCCGGACAGATTCACACAGGTGAGAGGATTTTTTATTGGTTGGCGTCAGGATGGTCTTAAAGTTTGTCTGTCTGCCAAACAGCACGATCAGGATTTCCATCAGATCCTGACAGACTGCCTCATAGCCGGGCGCACGGGTTTCAATTTCCCGGAGCATCATTTTCAGGTAAAAGTTCATCGTTTCTTTGATCTCCCGAAAGCTGACGATACAGAAATTTTCCCCTTCATTTGCGACGGACAGCTCCAGGTTTTCAATCCCCAGGACGATATATTTAAGCGGATTTGCATGAAAGCCAAGCTCTGTATGGGAAACGTTTGGATTGATAATGACGAGATCGTTTGCGGATACTGGGAAAATCCGATCCTCCACCTGAAACTGACCGACGCCGTCTAAAACATAGAACAGCTCAGAACAGTAATGTGTGTGGGGCGTGGAGATCCAGTCTCCGCCGTAGGTAGAGGAAGAGACATAAAGAAGCTTCGCTTTATCTTTCATGAAATAATCTTTTGGAATACTCAGATCATGCCGGCTATTACCCATCGAAAAATATCCTCCTATCAGAACAAATAAAACTGTCAGAACAAACAATAGAATGCACGCTCTGCGAGCATTCTATTGTCATGAATAAAAAAGGAAATCCTGATTTCATTATACTATAGAATGTATGAAAACCGGTACAATATATTGCCCTAAAATATTAAAATATTGCGCAGCAATAAAAGAAAATATATGGGAAAATGATGTGCAACCTGTATGTTGAAAAAGCGTATTATAGAAAAAATATAAAAAATATGACGAATGGAAAAGCTGAAAAATGCATTTTTTAATAAAAAACAGCAATATAATAATAAATTATAACAACATAGAAATTGAATCGCTGACCAGGGACAGATATAATAAATATATCAACAAGTGATGGAACGTTTACAAGGAGGAACGGGTATGAAAAAGAAATTAGTAGGCGTGTTATTGACAGCAGCAATGGCTGTATCGGCACTGGCAGGCTGCGGCAGCAAGCAGGCAGCGGCACCTGCAGAAAGCAAGGCTGCAGAAGAAAAGACAGAAACCGTGCAGGAAGCGACAGAAGAAGCTGAGGCTGCAGAAGGGGAAGAAGTCCTGACTGTATGGTGCTGGGATCCTAACTTTAATGTATATGCAATGAAGCAGGCAGAAGCACTTTATCAGAAGGAGCATCCGAATTTCAAGCTGGATATTCAGGAAAAGGTATATACCGATATTGAACAGAGTCTGATCACTGCAGCAGAAGCTGGAAACTTCGATACTCTGCCGGATATCTTCCTGATGCAGGATTATTCCTTCCATAAAGATGTTGCAAACTATCCGGAGATCTTTACAGAGCTGACAGATTCCGGCATCGATTTCTCTCAGTTCTCCGGCGGTAAGCTTGCAGATTCTACCGTAGATGGCAAGCATTACGGAATTCCCTTTGATAACGGTGCAACGATCATGGCGATCCGCTCTGATATGGTAGAAAAAGCAGGACTGACGGTAGAAGATTTCAAGGATACTACCTGGTCTGAATTTATGGAACTTGCAAAGAAGGTAGTAGATGCCAATGGCGTACCGATGCTGACAAGCTCCGGCGGTTCGGAAATCGTAATTGAAATGCTGCAGTCCGCAGGTGCGTCTCCCATGCAGGACGGTGAAGTGAAGCTGGTAGATAATGCAGCACTGAAGAAAGCGATCGAAGTATACAAACAGCTGATTGAGGAAGGCATCATGGTAGATTACACAGACTGGGATCAGTACATCGCTTCCATGAACAAAGGCGAGGCTGCTGGTGTGATCCAGGGCTGCTGGATCATGTCCTCTATTCAGGCTGCAGAAGACCAGAGCGGCGAATGGGCGATCGTGAACATGCCTGCACTGGACGAAATTGACGGCGCAACCAATTATGCAAACTGCGGCGGCGCAAGCTGGGCAGTATCCTCTAACTGCAAAAACACAGAGCTTGCATTTGACTTCTTAAATGCAACCTTTGGCAGCAGTGTAGAACTGTATGACGAGCTGCTTCCGAATGCAGGCGTGATCGCAAGCTACCTGCCTGCAGCAGCTTCTGATGCATATGGCGAAGCTTCTGAATTCTACGGCGGACAGGCTGTTTATAAGGATATCGTGGAATTTGCAGGAAAGGTTCCCGGAATCGATTACGGCGCATATTATTCTGATATCAGAAGCGCGTTGACTGATGCTATCACCAATGTCGTACAGAATGGTGCGGATGTTGAGACAGAAATCCAGAATGCACAGGATACGGTAGAATTTAACATCAGCGAATAAACATATGAACCAGTACCGGGAATGCAGCGTATTGCGTTCCCGGTATTTTTATCCAGGAAGTATACAGGAGAGAGCAGTATGCAGAAAAAAGCGAAGATGAGTCTGGAAAAAAGACATAATCTGACCGGTTGGGCTTTTCTGATCCCGGCGGCACTTCTGATCTTTATTTTTTGCTTTTACCCGATGGTGCAGGCACTGATCCTTTCTTTTTCCAAAAAAGGAACGGGTGGGAGCACCTTTGTCGGATTGGCAAATTACCAGAGAATTTTAAAGGATAAGACATTCCAGCAGTGTCTGTTCAATACCGTTTTTTATTTTATCATTCAGGTTCCGGTGATGCTTGTGCTGGCGCTGGGACTTGCACAGCTGTTAAATAATCCCAAGATCAAAGGAAAAGGTATTTTCCGTACGCTGATCTTTTTGCCCTGTGCAACATCACTGGTATCCTATTCGATGATCTTTAAATCTTTGTTTGCCCAGGATGGACTGGTCAACAATGTGATCACTGCCATCGGATTTTCCAGAATAGACTGGTTTCAGAATGCCTGGGCAGCCCGCTGGGTGATCATCCTTGCACTGATCTGGAGATGGACAGGCTACAACATGGTCTTTTATCTGGCCGGACTGCAGAATATTGACTATTCCGTATATGAAGCGAGCTATATTGACGGAGCGACACCGTTTCAGCAGTTTTTGAAGATTACGGTTCCGCTGCTGAAGCCTACGATTTTGTTGACTGCGATTATGTCCACATCAGGAACCCTGCAGCTGTTTGATGAATCGGTCAACCTGACAGCAGGAGGACCTGGAAAATCGACGATGACGCTGGCACATTATATTTACAATATTTCCTTTGTAGAAACGCCGAAATTTAACTATGCGGCGGCATTATCTGTGTTTATCCTCGTCAGCGTAGCAATTTTGTCAGCCATCCAGATGAAAGTAGGTGACAAGCGTGACTAAAGTAAAAACAGCTTTTTCTTATGTAATTTTAATTCTTGCCAGTTTTTTGTCGGCATTTCCGCTTTACTATATGATCTGCGGGGCGACCAATACCAGTATCGACATTGTGCGCGGAAGATTACTGCCGGGAACCCATCTTCTGGAAAATTTCCAGACACTGATCGCGACGCAGAATCTCGGACGTGCGATGTTTAATTCCTTCCGAAATGCCATTATCATCACGGTAGTTGCGCTGCTGGTCTGCTCGATTGCAGGCTATGGCTTCGAAATCTACCATGATAAAGGAAAAGATATTTTGATGAGCATCCTGCTGCTGGCAATGATGCTGCCATTTGTTGCAATCATGATTCCGCTGTTTAAAATGTTTTCTGCATGGAAGCTGGTCAATACCTGGATTGCGCTGGCACTGCCGTCGATTTCGACGCCGTTTTTGATCATGATGTTCCGACAGGCTGCACGCTCTTTTCCACATGATATCATCGAGGCCTCCAGACTGGAAGGACTCAGTGAGATCAAGATCTTTTTCACGATGTTTCTTCCGATCATGAAGTCTACTTACGGAGCAGCAATGACGGTAACATTCATGAATGCGTGGAATAACTATCTGTGGCCGACGATTATTTTACAGGATAAAAATCAGATTACGATGCCGATGCTGGTTGCCAATTTAAAGAGCGGATACAGCGTGGATTATGGAATGCTGATGCTTGGAGTCCTGATCTGTACCCTTCCGACCGCGGTCATCTTTTTATGTCTGCAGAAGAGCTTTGCAAACGGAATTGCAGGAGCAGTGAAATGAGAAGAGCATACGCGTTATCAGAAGAGGAATTTTGCCGGGCAGAGGCAGAGCTTGAGCTCGCGGTATCACTGGGGCTGATTGGGCAGGCGGGCTTTGATGCGCTGGAACAGCGGCGCCTGCAGAAAAACGAAGAAAACCGCAGAAAAAAAGCTGCCGGAGAAATTTTTTACGGACCCTGCAGCTTTACCAGACCGATGTATCTGCAATATGAGCTGACCAGATTCCGACTGGAATTTGCTCTTCCTTCCAGGACAGTACGGGATTCTGGATATTGCCCTGAGATAACAGAAGCACAGAAAAGGACATTTTATCAGGAAAATCAGGATCTGCTGACGCGCGCGCAGGGAGATCTGTTTTCCTATGAAGAAATCGAAGCAGTGATCGAAAAAAGACTGAGGGAGGCGGCTTATGACAGACTTGTGCAGGACATATTATGTCAGTCAGAAACACGGGAATGACCAAAACAGCGGAAGAAGCAGTGCAGAGCCATATGCCAGTCTTTTTGCGATCAACCGTCTGAAGCTGCAGCCAGGCGACCGGATTTTGCTGGAAAACAATTCCGTATTTGCCGGACAATTTTTACAGATTACGGACAGCGGGACGAAGGATTTACCGATTGTGATCGGTGCATATGAGGATCGGACGCAAGCAGAGCAGCATCCGCCGGTTATCGCAGCAAACGGGCAGGGAATCTGGTATCAGGATTATGGATGTGAGCTGGATTCCCCGGCACATACCAGGAACGGATATGTATCGTCTGCGGTATTGTTGTATGATGCAGAATATGTGACGCTGCAGGATCTCGAGCTGACAAACAGCGGGCAGGATATTATCGGGGAACGCTACAGTGCACCGGATAAAATGAACCGAACCGGAGTTGCCGTCGCTGCGAGGGATAAAGGTGTCAGAAGCGGGATTACGCTGCGCAATCTCGTCATCCACGACGTCAATGGAAATGTGTACGACAAGCATATGAACAACGGCGGTATCTATATGACGGCGCTGAAGCCGATCGCAAGGAACACAGAAGCTGCGCGTTTCCGGAATGTGACAGTAGAAGGCTGTTATGTAGACCGGGTGAGCCGCTGGGGAATTGCAGTCGGCTATACTTATGCGCATGCCGCTTTTGCCGGAGCAGAGCTTTCGGAAGAAGCGTTTTTAAAGTATGGACACGAAAATATTACGATTCGGGATAATTATGTGAAGCGGTCAGGAGGCGATGCGATTACTGTAATGTATGCGTTAAGACCTGTGGTGGAGCATAACTGTTCGGACAGCGCGGCGCAGGAGATTAACGACCGGATTTACCGGGAGCCCCGGAAGCGGGGCGGAAAAGTGGCGGCTGCGATCTGGCCGTGGAAATGTAAGGATGCGCTGTTTCGGTTTAATGAGGCAGCAGATACGAGGCTGAATCAGGATGGAATGGCATACGATGCGGATTCCGGAGACGGGACGGTGTATGAATATAATTTCAGCAGGCAGAATGAGGGCGGCTGCGTGATGTTCTGTCTGGAGGAAGCAATTCACAGCCGGTTTTGCAACAATGTGAGCTTCGATGACCTTTCCGGGACGATCAGTCCGGCGCAGAATCCGGATGCCCTGCTTTCTCACAACAGGTATTATGTCCGGAAAGGAATACCGTTTGTCCGAAAAAATATGGACGGCGGAACGTATACGCAGAAAGCGGATGAAATTATTTTGCTGGAGGAGGAAGAACGATGAGGGAGCGGACAGGGAGAGTGACGATTCCGACAAATCTGGACGTCGTGCCGGAAACGATAGAATTGATGAAACGATGGGGCGCAGATGCGATCCGGGATTGTGATGGAACAGAATTTCCCAAGGAGCTGGTTGAAACCGGTGCAAAGATTTATGCGACCTATTATACGACCAGAAAAGACAATGAATGGGCGAAGAAAAATCCGGATGAGGTGCAGCAATGCTATATCATGTCGGCTTTTTATACGGCGGTTGATAAAACGCTGAAAATTCCGCTGATGAAAGGCATTTCCAAAGAGTTGATGGAGGTCAATACACGGGATGATATTCGGCGCTGGTGGGAGGTAATCGACCGCTCGACCGGAGCTGTTGTAGATTGCACGCAGTGGGAATACGAGGAAGAAAGCGGAAATGTGATCATTCATGACGCAGAGCTGTTTCATGAATATACCGTCAGCTTTTTAGCCTATATCATCTGGGACCCGGTGCATATGTACAACGCCGTGACGAATGAGTGGAAGGATTTTGAACATCAGATCACCTTTGATGTCCGGCAGCCCAAAACCCACAAATATTCGATGGAGCGGCTGAAAAAATACTGTGAAGAGCATCCGTATGTGAATGTCATCCGCTATACGACGTTTTTCCACCAGTTTACGCTGTTGTTTGACGAATTAAAACGCGAAAAATATGTGGACTGGTACGGGTATTCCGCGTCTGTCAGCCCGTATATTTTAGAGCAGTTTGAAAAAGAGGTTGGCTATCGGTTCCGCCCGGAATTTATTATCGATCAGGGCTATTACAACAACCAGTATCGCGTGCCTTCGAAGGAATTTCTGGATTTTCAGGCATTTCAGCGTCGGGAAGTCGCAAAGCTTGCAAAGGAAATGGTGGATATCACCCACGAATACGGCAAGGAAGCGATGATGTTTTTAGGCGACCACTGGATCGGAACAGAGCCCTTTATGAAGGAATTTGCAACGATCGGTCTGGATGCGGTAGTAGGAAGCGTCGGAAACGGAAGCACGCTGCGCCTGATTTCTGATATTGAGGGCGTAAAGTATACAGAGGGAAGATTTTTACCGTATTTCTTTCCGGATACCTTCCATGAGGGCGGCGACCCGGTAAAGGAAGCAAAGGAAAACTGGATCACGGCGCGTCGTGCGATCTTGAGAAAGCCCATTGACCGGATCGGGTATGGCGGTTATTTAAAGCTCACGCTGGATTTCCCGGAGTTTCTGGATTATGTGGAAAGCGTCTGCAACGAGTTTCGGGAGCTGTATGAGAATATTCGCCAGACGACGCCGTACTGCGTCAAAAAGGTTGCAGTGTTAAACAGCTGGGGAAAAATCAGGAGCTGGGGCTGTCATATGGTGCATCATGCACTGTATCAGAAGCAAAATTACAGCTATGCAGGTATTATTGAAGCACTCAGCGGTGCACCCTTTGAGGTATCGTTCCTTTCGTTTGACGATATTTTAGCCGATCCGAGCCTGTTAAAGGAAATCGATGTCATCATCAATGTAGGTGACGGGGATACAGCGCATACCGGCGGAGCAGCGTGGGAAAATCCTGCGGTAGCGGCGGCAATCCGGAAGTTCGTATACGAGGGTGGAGGCTTTATCGGAGTCGGAGAACCCTCCGGACATGCATATCAGGGACATTATCTGCAGCTCGCTGACCTGATCGGTGTGGAAAAAGAAACCGGATTTACCTTAAACTATGACAAGTACAACTGGGAAGAGCATCCGGAACATTTTATCCTGCAGGATATCACAAAGCCGGTGGATTTTGGCGAAGGCAAGAAAAACATGTACGCCTATGCCGACACTGAGATTCTGGTGCAGCGCGACCGGGAGGTGCAGATGGCTGTCAATGAGTTTGGAAAAGGGCGCAGCGTTTATATCAGCGGTCTGCCCTACAGCTTTGAAAACAGCCGGATTTTGTACCGCAGTATTCTGTGGAGTGCCCACGGTGAGGACATCCTGCATTGCTGGTACAGTGAAAACTTCAACGTAGAAGTGCATGCATATGTGGAAAACGGAAAATACTGTGTGGTAAACAATACTTACGAACCGCAGGAAACGACTGTATACTGCGGAGACGGCAGCAGCTTTTTCCTGAAGCTGGAAGCTAATGAGATCAAGTGGTATAGCATCTGAGGCTGCATGTAAAAGGTAAAATTCATATCCAGGCAGGAGACTGAGTTTGGCTTCTGTCGGGGCGGTGTAAAACAGAAAAAAAGGAAAAATGGAAACCGGCAGGGCTGATTGGGCACCTGTCGGTTTTTTAGTTCCTGTTGTGTAAAAGATAAAAACGGTGCATAATCGTAAAGAGACGGGTTGGCGCAGATCTGGCGCAGACCCGTCGTCGGGAATCGTATTTTCGGCAGCGATTAGCGGAGTTTTGCGCAGCGCCGAAATCATATTTTTTGGCTGTACGGCAGCGGGAAATCAATTTTGGAACAGGAATTTTTGACATGACACAACAGGAAGCATATAAAATCCTTGGAATCACGGAGGAAGAAATCGAGGCGGCCGGGGCAGTGCCGGAAGGTACAAAAGCAGCAGGAGCGAGTACGGAAACGTCCCAAAGCTTTGACAACGCGTTTCAGAATTTTAACCGACAGGCAGTTGAGCGCCTGATCAAGAAAAAATATCGGCAAAGGATACTAAGCGCACATCCGGACGTCCAGCCGGAGGAAGAGACGGAATACAGTGCGCAGCTGTTAAATTATGCGTATGCGTATTTGAAAAAGAACGGCTGGTATGATGGACATGGGTCTAAAAAATCGTATCAGGTGAAATCCCGTGCGTCAAAAACACAGGTCTGGGATGCACCAGTCAACCTGCGGGCGTGGCGCGAACGGGAAATTTATTCCTATGCGGAGGACAGTGAAGGCGAGAAAATCGGGTATTTTAAAATCGCAGCAGGAAAATATATCTGGAAGACAGAAGAGGACTTTTCCCTGTTCCAGAAAAGCATTTTCGCCTGCGCATCGCAGATTTTGGAAGAAGTAGAGCGCAAAAAACAGATATATAAAAGTGAGCGGCTCCGCATACAGACGCTGGCGGCTCTGGTTTATTTATTGGCACAGCAGTTTCTGAACAGCACGGCGCTGTTAAAAGAGCTTGGACAGGAGCAGAAAGCGGATGCAGAAGGCAACCGGATTTTTCTGATTCCGGCGATGCTGGAGCTGACCGGAAACATCCAGGCAGCCGAGGGCGAAGTGATCTCCCCGAAGCGCCTGACCAAACACCGCCTTTATGTAAAAAACAGCCAGGGCGAAGAACTGGGCTACCTTTCGTTTCGGGACGATTGCATGTACTATGTTGTCATCCCGCTGATGGAACAACGCCGTGTAAAGGTTCGCATGAAAGCTGCTGAGGGCAAAAAGGCAGCCTGCCAGAAGCTGAATTTTTATGTAAAGCTTTTGGAAAAAGATACGGCAGGCATGCCGGAAAGCGTGAATCTGCAGATCGAACAGCTGCTAAACGACTATACGAGGTAGCGCGCAGCAAGAGAATGTCGCTTGCCCGAAACCGGAAAGCATAGTATGATGATATCAGGGATCCAAGTTCAGAAGCCGCCGTGCTTGCACGGGGCGGCTTCTGAATTTGGATCCCGCAAGACATGAGGAAGCAGCGATTTACGAAGTAAATCAGCGGATTCCGAATGTCATCGGATTGCGGAGCAATCCGGTGATATCAATCGCAGCGCAAAAGGCAAGTTCAGAAGCCGCTGTGCTTGCACGGGGCGGCTTCTGAATTTCAAATAGAAAAGGAGTATACGCATGTCAGAAAAAAAACTCAACGGAACTGTCATTGTAACCTACCGCTGTAACGCGAGATGTTCGATGTGCAGCCGTTATAAAAAACCTTCCAGACCGGATGAGGAAATTTCAATTGAAACGATAAAAAAACTGCCGAAAATGTACTTTACCAACATCACAGGCGGGGAACCGTTTATCCGCACGGATTTAAAGGACATCGTCCGGGAATTATATAAAAAGAGCGACCGTATTGTAATTTCCACGAACGGATTTTTTACGGATCGGATCGTTGATCTGTGCAAGGAATTTCCAGACATCGGCATCCGCATTTCGATCGAAGGATTAGAGCAGACGAATAACGAAATCCGCGGTCTGCAGGACGGTTTTAATAAGGGATATACGACCCTGAAAACCCTGCGGGAAATGGGCATGAAGGATGTCGGCTTCGGCATGACGGTGCAGGATAAAAACGCACCGGACCTCGTTCCCCTTTACGAGCTTTCCAATGAGATGGGCATGGAGTTTGCAACGGCGAGCCTGCACAACAGCTTTTATTTCGTGGAAGCCAAAAATATCATTCATGACCGCTCGATGGTGGCTGAAAATTTTGAAAAGCTGGTCAACGAGCTGTTAAAATCCAACAGCCCGAAAAAGTGGTTCCGCGCGTATTTCAACCACGGTCTGATCAATTATATTTACGGACAGAAGCGCCTGCTGCCGTGTGATATGAGCTTCGATACGTTTTTCATCGATCCCTATGGAGATGTCATGCCCTGCAACGGTACAAAGGACAAAGAAGTGATGGGCAATTTAAACACCCAAAGCTGGGATGAGCTGTGGAGTAGTCCGGAGGCGGAAGCCGTGCGCAAAAAGGTGCGCTGCTGCGACAGAAACTGCTGGATGATCGGTTCGGTTTCCCCGGCAATGCATAAATATATCTGGGTTCCGGCAGCATGGGTGATCTGGCACAAATTCAAAGCCCTTTTTATAAAAAAGCCTTACTCCATGTATGAAAATAAAATTGTCCGCGATTATCGGGACGGCAAGGTGACAAAGGAGCAGCTGGACCGCTGCAGCACCTGCGACCAAAATGCAAAGGTAAACGATGGCTTAAGCGCCGCATCTCGCGCACAGCTGGCGCATCAGACCGGAGAAGAAATCGTGGACGCAGATATCGCAAGACAGACTGTAGAGCAGAAAAAGCAACAATAGAATACACGCTCTGCAGGTAGATCGAAAGGGGAGGTTCGTATGCTGACCAAAAAGAAAGAGCTGTACAACCGCAGAAGGCAGAGAAGTGAGATTGATCGGATTCTGCAGAAGCAGCGCGCCTTTTTTGCAGAAGGAAAGACCTATGAGATCCGTTTCAGAAAGGCTGCCCTAAAACGGCTCGAGGCTTCGATCCTGGCGCACGAAAAAGAAGTCTGTCAGGCGTTGACAGAAGATCTTGGAAAATCGGAAACGGAAGGCTATATGTGCGAGGTCGGGCTGACGCTTGCGGAAATCCGCGGGCTGTACCGGAATATCAAAGCCTATAGCAAAACAAAACGTGTCCCGGTCAGCATGGCGAATTTTCCGGCAAAAGGATATCTGGTGCAGGAGCCATACGGCGTCACGCTTGTGATGTCCCCGTGGAATTATCCGTTTATGCTGGCGATGGAGCCGCTCGCCGGAGCAATTGCGGCGGGAAACTGCTGCGTGGTAAAGCCGTCCGCCTATGCACCTGCAACTTCGGCTGTCATTGCAGCGATTGTAAAAGAATGCTTCCCGGAAGGCTATGTTGCGGTGATCGAGGGCGGCAGGCAGGAAAACCAGGAGCTGCTGGAACAGCGGTTTGACTATATTTTCTTTACGGGAAGTGTCTCTGTCGGAAAGCTTGTTATGGAAAAGGCGGCAAAGCATCTGACGCCGGTTTCCCTGGAGCTTGGGGGAAAAAGCCCGTGCATCGTTGACCATACGGCGAAGCTGTCGCTGGCAGCAAAACGGATTGTATTTGGAAAATTTTTAAACTGTGGGCAGACGTGTGTTGCACCGGATTATGTGCTGGTGGAGCGCCGGGTGAAGGACGCATTTTTAAAATATCTGATCTACTGGACGAAAAAAATGTACGGCGAAAATGCGTTTGCAAATCCATCCTATGGACGAATCGTCAACCGGAAGCATTTTGACCGGATCAGCGGGCTGATAGAGGAGAACAAAGTCGTTTACGGCGGCAGGACAAAGGAAGAAACACTGCAGATCGAGCCGACGATCCTGTTTCCGGTTTCTGAAAAAGATGCCGTCATGCAGGAAGAAATTTTCGGACCTGTTTTACCGATCCTTGTCGTGGAAAATATGGACGAAGCGCAGCGCTTTGTGCAGAATCGGGAAAAACCGCTCGCCTGCTATATCTTCACTTCGAGCAGAAAGACGCGCAGAAAATTTGTCCGTTATACGTCCTTTGGCGGCGGCTGCGTCAATGACACCGTGATGCACCTGACAACGCCTAAGCTGCCCTTTGGAGGCGTCGGAAACAGCGGCATGGGCGCTTACCACGGCAAAAGGAGCTTCGAAACCTTCAGCCATCAAAAGAGCATTCTGGACAAATCTCAAATCGTGGACATTCCCGTGCGCTATCAGCCCTACCGGATGTGGAAAAAGGCGGTCATCCGGCTGATTGGGACGAAGTGAGGACATTCAAACCCGAATCAAACAATAGAATGCACGCTCTGCGAGCATTCTATTGTCATGAATATCATTTTTATAAACACACTACCGGATTTCTTCCGATAGTGTGTTTTTTTCTCGTGCCGGATTCCCTATCATAAGCTGTCCTTTTTTTGCATAGGTTGTACCTGTAAACAGAAGTGTTCAGGGCAGAGTCGGAGGAAGCATGGTACAGAAACAGGAATTTTACCGGCAAACGATACAGGAGGCTGCAGCCAGCCTGCATACCGATCCAAAGCGGGGACTTTCTGCGCAGGAGGCGGAACGCAGGCTTTGGGAAAACGGAGAAAACCGATTGCCGGAGGCAGAAAAAAAGTCGGTGCTGCAAAGCTTTTTAGAGCAGTTAAACGATCCGTTAATCTATGTGCTGCTCGCAGCAGCGCTTATTTCCGTGCTGCTTGGAGAATACAGTGACGCAGGAATTATTGCATTCGTTGTTTGCTTGAATGCTGCGGTCGGCGTTTTGCAGGAGGGGAAAGCGCAGCGGGCACTGGATTCCTTAAAGCAGCTGATGCAGCCGCGTGCGGTCGTGATTCGGGACGGTTCAGAGCAGGAAATTCCGGCGGCAAAGCTTGTTGTGGGTGATCTGGTCTGCCTACAGGCGGGGGCGATGGTTCCCGCGGATCTGCGGCTTGTGGAGGCGGAGAATTTACAGCTCCAGGAGGCGGCGCTGACGGGGGAAAATCTTCCGGTGCAAAAACAGACGGCGAGACTTTCCGGGAAACAGGGCGGCAGGATCCCGCTGGGGGACCGGAACAATATGACGTTTTTATCGACGATGGTGAGCGCAGGGCGAGGGACGGGGATGGTCTGTGCGGTGGGCTTGCAGACGCAGATTGGAAAAATCGCGGCGCTGATGCACGAAAGCCGGGAGGAGACGACGCCGCTGCAAAAAAAGCTGGGAGAGCTTGGAAAATTCTTAAGCCTGGGCTCCCTTGGAATCTGCATCGTGTTGTTTTTGCTGGCGATTGTGCAGAAGCGTCCGGTGTTCGATATGCTTCTGACGGCGATTTCCCTTGCGGTGGCAGCTGTCCCGGAGGGATTGCCGGCGGTGGTCACTTTGTGTCTGGCACTGAGCGTGACGCGGATGGCAAAGATCAATACGATCATCCGTCGTCTGCCGAGCGTGGAAACATTGGGCGCGGTTTCTGTCGTCTGCTCGGATAAAACCGGGACGCTGACGCAGAATAAAATGACGGTGGAAGCCTGTTTTGCAGACCAGAAGCTGTTGCCTGCAGAGCGGATGAACGGAAAAAGAAACAGGGATCTGTTTCTGGCGATGCTTCTCTGCAACGACGCACAGATTGAAAAAAGCAGGGTAGGAGATCCGACGGAGCTCGCGCTGTTGGATTTCGGGGCGAGATATGGATTTGAAAAAAACGCACTGGGAACTTCTTTTGAACGGAAAAAAGAGAATGCCTTTGATTCTGACCGGAAAATGATGTCCGTGCTCTGCCGGGAACAGGGAAAGCTGACATGGTATGTTAAAGGCGCGGCGGATCGGATCTTAAAGCGCTGCAGTCAGGTGATGGTGTGGGGACAGCCTGTGCCGATGACGCAGGCGCACCGGCAGCAGATTTTGGCAGGAGTGGAAAAGATGGCGGCAGAAGAGCTGCGGACGCTGGCGTTTGCCTGCAGACCGTATCAGGAAGGGGAACCGGAAAACATGGCGGAGACGAACCTGATTTTTCTGGGAATAACCGGTATGCGGGATCCGATCCGTCCGGAGGCAATCCGTGCGGTGGCGGATTTTCAGAAGGCGGGCGTCAGCACGGTTATGATCACAGGAGACCATGTAGCGACAGCGTTTGCGGTCGGGAAAAAACTCGGAATCGTATCAAAACAAAGCCAGTGCATGACGGGAGAGGTATTGTCCGGATTGTCGGAGGATGATCTTGCGGGACATCTGGATGAGATCCGGGTGTTTGCGAGGGTTTCCCCGAAAGATAAGGTGAAAATTGTGCGGGCGTTCCAGAAACGGGGACAGATCGTGGCGATGACAGGGGACGGTGTCAACGATGCGCCGTCGTTAAAGGCAGCGGATGTTGGAATTGCGATGGGAAAGGGCGGAACGGATGTGGCGCGGCAGGCGTCCGATATGATTTTGACAGACGACAACTTTGCGACGATTCGCAGGGCGATGGAGGAGGGCAGGGGCGTCTATGAAAATATCCGAAAATCAGTGCTGTTTCTATTGTCCTCCAACCTGGGGGAAATCCTGACGATGTTTGCAGCAGTGCTGATGGGACTTCCCTCGCCGCTGCAATCCGCACATATTTTGTGGATCAACCTGATTACGGACTCGCTCCCGGCACTGGCGCTCGGTGTTGATAAAAACGATGGAAAAAAGTTGATGGGCAGACCGCCCCGAACAGCGTCGGAAAGCCTTTTAGCAAACGGTGGACTTTCGGTAATCTGTTTTTACGGCGCACTGATTGCCGGCATCAGCCTGACGGCGTTTTTTACTGTCCCGTATATGCTGATGAAACAGGAGGAAGCGGATTTTTCGGTTGCGGTGCTGGCTGCGTTTCTGGAACAGAAAAAGGTGTTAAAACGGGCGCAGACCTATGCCTTTACCGTGCTCGGCATGTCGCAGCTGTTTCACGCGGTCGGAATGCGGGATGTGAGGCAGAGCATTTTTTCACGCAGGCCGTTTGAAAACCGGCTGATGCTGGTTGCCGGTGGGATTGGATTTTTACTGCAGGCAGCGGTGACAGAGTTGCCGTTTCTGACCGGGGTGTTCGAAACGCTAAGACTCTCTGTAGGGGAATGGCTGTATCTGGCGGGGCTTTCCTGTTTTCCGCTGCTGGCCCATGAGCTGTTTGTTCTTTTGGAAAAGAACGGTACTCAGAAACCGATGGAAAAATTTGGGAGGGATGCGTATGAATCAGACAGAGATCATGAAAGAGCCGCGTGACTGTTTTGCAGTGCTGCAGCTGTTCCCGGAGCCATACCGGCAGAAGGTCCGCATGGCACTGGAGAGCGCCGGAGGCAGGGGTGTGCCGGACAGGCAACCGCTCAGTATCGGCGGCGCGTCACACAGCCGCCAGCGCTACACCTGTGGCCTGCAGGAAATCCGCTTCCGCATCGGACGTCCGGTTTTATTTTACATAGACGGCGAGGAATGGTTCGCAACGGAGGACGGCAGTTTGCAAAAGACACTGCAGCCTACGCTGCAGTGGATCGCCAGCCGGAAGGAGATTTTGCAGATCATTCAGCACATTTGCCGGTATTCCATGTATGCGTATGAAGAGGAACTGGGAAAGGGGTTTATCAGCACGGCGTTTGGCTGCCGGGTCGGCGTCGCCGGGGAGGTCTTAATGGGAACGGACGGCAGCGTCAAAAATATCCGCTGCATTTCCAGTCTGAACATCCGCGTCGCCCATGAAGCGAAAGGAATCGCGGGCGTGGTGCTGCCCTATTTATATGAAGAAAAAAAGCTATGCAGTACGTTGTTGATTTCTCCTCCGGGCTGTGGAAAAACGACGCTTCTTCGGGACATCATCCGGATGGTTTCCGATGGAAACAGGCTGGCAGGTGGAATGACAGTCGGCGTTGTGGATGAGCGGTCGGAGCTTGCAGGCTGCTGTGATGGGATTGCAGTCAATGATCTTGGAATGCGGACGGACATTTTAGACGGATGTCTAAAAGCTGCCGGAATGCTGATGCTGCTGCGTTCCATGGCGCCGGATGTTGTGGCGGTGGATGAGCTGGGAGACCGGGAGGATACCACTGCGCTGGAGCAGGTGCTCAAATGCGGGTGCAGCGTGCTCGCTACGGTTCATGGAGGTTCGTATGAAGAGCTGAGCCGGAAACGGTTTTTACAGCCGCTTTTGCAGGCTGGCGCGTTTCAACGGTATCTGGTGTTAAAACACTGCGACGGCACCTTTTTCGTCGAGCAGGTACGGGACGGAGACGGACAGCTGCTGGCGTCCGGTCTGGCATGCTGCGCCTGATCGGCATCTGCCTGACGCTTGCCGGGAGCTTCGGGAGCGGGCTCGCCTTTTGCCGGGAAAAAAGCAGACATGCCGGAACGCTTTTTTTGCTGGCGGAGCTGTTTTTGCGGATGGCGGAGGAAATTGGCTACAGCGCAGAGCGCCTGCCGGACGTATTTTCCCAAATGTCAGTCTGGCTGGCAAAGGACGCAGAAAACGATAGTTTCGGAAAAGAAGAAGCGTCAGCGCTTGCAGAGGCACTCCTTCACTGTGCAGACCGCCTGGAGCAGGAGCGCAGCGAGCCACTGGAAGTAGTGTGGAACGCAGAACTCGGTGCATGGGCAGCTCAGACAGTGCTCTCGAGGGAAGAAGCCAAAAAGCTGCTTTCCTTTGCAAAGGAGCAGGGCTTTCCAGACCGGGAACGACAAAGACAGTGGATGCTCAGGCTGTCCGGCGAATTCAAAAGCCGGGCGGAATCTGTTTTTGAAAAGGCAGCGTCAGAAAAAAGGATGGTGTTGTCTGTCAGCCTGGCAGCTGGAGCGCTCGTGGTTGTGCTTTTTTGGTAAAAACAGATCATCTGAAAGAAGGGGTGCAGGGATTAGATGGAAGTTGGACTGATCTTTAAAATAGCGGCGGTGGGGATTTTAGTGACAATTTTAAGCCAGGTGCTCAAGCACAGCGGCCGGGAAGAACACGCATTTTTGCTCTCCCTGGCGGCGCTGATTCTGGTGCTAAGCTGGATTGTACCCTATATTTTCGATCTGTTTTCGACGATTCAGACGTTATTTTCCTTATGAATTTTTGAAAGAAAGGGAGGGATGCAGATGGAACTGGTGAAAGTGTGCGCGTTCGCTCTGATGGGAGTACTTCTTGCACTGCAGTTTAAAGGTGGGAAACAGGAATATGGCATTTATCTGGGTGCAGCATTGGCGGTTGTGGTATTTTCCTGCACCCTTTCCTATATGGGACAGGCAAAAAAACAGCTGATGGGATTATGGCAGCAGCTTTCCGGCGGGCAAAGTTATCTGACACTTCTGTTTAAGGTGGTCGGAATTACGTGGATCAGCGAGCTGGTTTCCGGAATCTGTAAAGACAGCGGTTACAGCGCGGTTGCATCCCAGGTGGAGCTGTTTGGAAAAATCGCTATTCTGTTTGCCGGAATGCCGATTTTCCTTGCACTGGCGGAAACGATTGCAGGATTTGCAGGAGGGTAAGGGGTGGAACCTGGGAATACAGAGCATTATCTGGAACAGTTGAATCTCACAGAGCTGATGGAGCAGTTAAACCGGTGCTTTTCTTCTGCGTTTTTGGCAGATTTTAGTCTGGAGCAGCTTTTTTCAGATATTCTGTCCGGAAATGGAAAGGAGGCACTGCAGCTTTTGGGGCGGCAGATCGCAGGCAGCGTGGGACAGGAGTTTTCCGGGATGCGGCAGATTTTATCGGTTTTATTGCTGCTCGGTATCCTGTCGGTGCTGGTCTCCTGCCTGATGGGAAGCTTTGAAAATCAGCAGGTGGCGCAGATCGCCCATGATATGTTTTTTTTGTTGGTGTTGACCGTACTGTTAAAGGTATTTTCGGCGGTGTACCGGATTACCGGCAGCACGCTGGAAACGCTGAAGCAGTTTTCGCACCTGACCCTGCCGGCGCTTTGTCTTTCGTTGGGACCTGCAGCGGGCAGTGTGACGGCGGCAGGGTATTATGAGCTTACGCTGGGGTTCATTTTTCTGATAGAACGGTTCCTTACTGGGTTTTGCCTGCTGCTGCTTCCGCTCTGGATGCTGCTGGTCGTGCTGTCCGGCGTATGGGAGGAGGGGCGACTGAGTGCGATGATGGAGCTGGTGGAAAAATCCTTGTCTTGGATTTTGAAGTTTTGCCTCGGAACGGTGACCGGTCTTGGCGTACTGCAATCGATGGTGGCACCAGCGCTGGATGCCTGGAAGCGGACGGCTGCGCAAAAGGCGATTGCTGCAATTCCAGGTCTTGGTGATCTGGCAGAAGGCACGGCGCAGGTGCTTTTAGGTTCTGCGGTTCTGGTTAAAAACAGCCTCGGCATGTTCGTCGGAATTTTGCTCGCTGTCCTGCTCGTCGTCCCGCTTTTGAAAATCGCGGCATACGGTGTGGTGCTAAAGCTCGCCGGGGCGTTTGTTGGACTTGTGGCGGATAAACGTCTGACCGCCTGTATGACAAAAACGGCGGATGTGGTGTTTTCTTCGCTGAAGCTGGCGGGCACCGGCGCAGCATGCTTCTGGATACTGGCGGCGATTGTGAGCTGCCTTGCAGGAAGGCTATAGAAAGGAAGAGCATGGAAAATCTGCTGCAGGTATTAAAAGAGGCAACCCTGTTTATTCTGACGACACAGTTGTTTCGTCATCTGCTTCCCGGCAAAAAATATCTTCCATATGAAAATGTGATTTTATCGATGGCAGTGCTTTCGATGCTGATTGTGCCGATCCTGTCCGTCGCAGACGCAGACCTTCCGGGAGAATTCGGGGAGAGGGTTGCTTTGCTGGAGACGGAAAATGAGATGTTTTCGCAGCATCTGGAGAAGCTGGAGGAACAGGAAACGGGATTGTTTCGTAATAATATGGCAGATTCGATCGAGGTGCGTGTGCAAAAGGAGGCGGAGGCGGCAGGCGTCAGAGTAAAAGGAGTGCGGCTGCTGGAGGATGGGACGGTTTTTATCAGCGTTTCCGGGCAAAAGCACGCAGAAGGTGGAGGTCAGGCATCCGGCGCGTCTACTCTGAGCAGGGAAGCAGGGGCAGGGCAGGACTCCGGCATATCGGTCGAGCCGGTCAGACCGGTCGGAAGCACCAAAGTCCGGCAGGAACAGTTTGTCCTGGCGGATGGGGAAGCTTTAAAAGGCACTGCGCGGGAGGATTTAAAGGAGCGGTTTGCCGCTGTGATTGGAATCGGTCAGACCCAGCTGGAGGTGGTAGAAGTTGAATAAGCTGTTTTCCTGGTGTCGGAAAAAGATGACAAAAGAAAATATGATCGTGCTGGCGCTGTCAGGCGTTCTTTTGATGGTGGTCGCGATTCCGACCGGAAAAGAAAAAAATAAGACGGACGAAAGCAAGTCCGTTCAATTGGACACTCAGACGGTTACAATGGATTCAGAAAGCAACAGTGCACAACAGGAGGCGATGGAAGAAAAGCTCGCTCAGTTTTTATCCCGGATGGAGGGTGCAGGCAGGGTGGAGGTACTGATCACCTACGCTTCCACAGAAGAACAGGTCATAGAAAAGGAGACGCCGTCTGTCACGAATTCGCAGACGAGTGAGAACGACGCAGGCGGCACGAGCCGGGTGATTTCCGAGTCCTCGCGTCAGGAAAACACGGTCTATCAGACCGGCAGGGACGGCAGTAAAACACCGTATGTGACCCATACGCTTTCCGCAAAGGTGGAGGGCGTGACGGTGCTTGCACAGGGTGGGGATTCCCCCGTTTTGAAGAAGAACATTACCGAAGTCATTGAGGCATTATTTGATATAGAGCCTCATAAAATAAAAGTAGCAAAGATGGCGGACACCCGGTAAGCCTGCTGTAATGCATACCGGAGGCGTGCCGGATCAAAACAAAGAGCAATGCGGAAGGGAGCAGGAATTGAAAAACATGTTCAAACGCAATCAGGTCATGATTACAGCGCTTGCTATTATGATAGCGGTGGCTGGGTATCTGAATTTTGCAGGGACAAAGGTTGGGGAAGAAGAGCTGGCGGACGTCGGGGCGTCTGCCGGTCAGGAATCGGACATGGAAGCACTGTTGGAGCTTTCAGATGAAGATGGAAAAGAGGACATCGCAAGCCTGGATTCGGATACGGAGGATGTGGCGGCGGAGAATTTCCTGAATGAAAATATGCAGACGATCAGCGATCAGGATGTTGCAGCACTGACGGATGACGCCGCAGATTCTGCGGAAGAGGCGCTGGATGCCGAGGTGCAGGAGGGAGAGATTCCGGGCGAAGCGGTCTATACCAACTCCGGCTCTGTCAGCAGCCTTTCCGGGGCGCGGCTTTTAAAAGAACAGACGCGTGCCAAAAATAAAGAGACGCTTTTAGAGATCATCAATAACGCCAACATCGCAGAGAATCAGAAGCAGGAAGCGGTTGATGAGATGATCGCGCTGACGGATCTGACAGAGCGGGAGACGGCGGCAGAAATTTTGCTGGAGACAAGGGGCTATGCGGACGCTGTCGTGACGATTACGGATGAATCGGCAGATGTTGTGGTCGGCATGTCCGTGCTGTCGGACGCGCAGTGTGCGCAGATCGAGGACATCGTGGCGCGCAAGACCGGAATCGCCGCGCAGAATATCGTCATCAATCCACTCTCCCGGTAGGAGAGGCGCCAAGCGCGTTGCCTCAGGCAGAAAAAGCAGCGTTGTTACGGCTGTTTCGAATCCCCAAAAGAAATGCGTGCCAAACAGAAGAAAATATGATACACTGATTCTAATTGTGCAGATATGCGGCTGCCTGCATGGAAGAATGGAGGCGGCTGGTTTGGATTATGAAGACAGGAGGCATCCGGCAGACGGTCCGGATGTTTCCTGATAGAAAGACGAGGAGAAATACGTTGGGCAATCTGAAAGAAGAAATCAACAGAAGAAGAACATTTGCAATTATCTCTCACCCGGATGCCGGAAAGACTACTTTGACAGAGAAATTCCTGCTGTACGGCGGAGCGATCAACCTGGCGGGTTCCGTGAAAGGTAAGGCAACAGCCAGACACGCAGTTTCCGACTGGATGGAGATCGAAAAGCAGAGAGGTATTTCCGTAACCTCTTCCGTCCTGCAGTTTGAATACGATGGCTTTTGTATCAACATTCTGGATACGCCGGGACACCAGGACTTTTCAGAGGACACATACCGTACCCTGATGGCGGCGGATTCTGCAGTCATGGTTATCGACGCGAGCAAGGGCGTAGAGGCGCAGACCCGAAAGCTGTTCAAGGTCTGTGTTATGCGCAAGATCCCGATTTTTACCTTTATCAATAAGATGGACCGCGACGCGAACGATACGTTTGACCTGTTGGACGATATCGAAAAGGAGCTGGGCATCGCAACCTGTCCGATGAACTGGCCGATCGGTTCCGGTAAGAGCTTTAAGGGAGTCTACGACAGAGAAAAGCGCTGTGTAATCACCTATTCTGATACCGAAAAGGGAACCAAGGAAGGCGAAGCAACCGAGATTCCGCTTAGCGAGCTGGACAAGCTGACAGGCTTTGTCGGCGAGAACTTAAAGGAAAAGCTTCTGGAAGAAATCGAGCTTTTGGACGGTGCGAGTGCAGAATTTGATCTGGAGCAGGTACAGGCAGGCGAACTGACCCCTGTATTTTTCGGTTCAGCGCTGACCAACTTCGGCGTGGAGGACTTTTTACAGCACTTTTTACAGATGACGACGACGCCTCTGCCGCGCCGCGCGGACATCGGACTGATTGACCCTGTAGAGCATGACTTCAGCGCGTTCGTGTTCAAGATTCAGGCGAACATGAACAAAGCGCACCGTGACAGAATCGCATTTATGAGAATCTGTTCCGGCAAATTTGAGGCGGATATGGACGTCAAGCATGTCCAGAGCCAGAGAGTTATGAGACTTTCCCAGCCGCAGCAGATCATGGCAAACGACCGCAAAATCCTGTCGGAAGCCTATGCCGGAGATATCATCGGCGTATTCGATCCGGGCATTTTCTCCATCGGCGATACGCTCTGTATGCCGAAAGAGCAGTTCGCATATGAAGGGATCCCGACCTTCGCGCCGGAGCATTTTGCAAGAGTACGCCAGGTCGATACCATGAAGCGGAAGCAGTTCGTCAAGGGTATTACGCAGATCGCGCAGGAGGGCGCAATCCAGATCTTCCAGGAGTTCAATACCGGTATGGAAGAGATCATCGTCGGTGTTGTCGGCGTCCTGCAGTTTGACGTTTTAAAATTCCGTCTGGAAAGCGAATATAATGTTGAAATTCGTCTTGAGCCGCTTCCTTATGAGCATATCCGCTGGATTGCAAATAAAGAAGAGGTCGATTTGACGAAGTTAGTCGGCACCTCCGATATGAAGAAGATCAAGGATATGAAGGGCAATCCGCTGCTCCTGTTTGTCAATTCCTGGAGCGTCGGCATGGTGCTTGACAGAAATAAGGGACTGGAACTTTCCGAATTCGGGAAAAACTAAACAGACCGGGAGATGCCTATGGAAAAAATCCTTGCAGGCGGAGCAAATACGGATGGAAAAGAAATCGCTGCCTTTGAACAGAAAGCTTCTTTTAAAATTCGCGTTGTACGAAATGCCTACAGGTTCTGCAGTGTCATATTCACAGCTCTGCTGCTGTGCCTTGCAGGCTGCGACAACGAATGGGATGCGTCCAAAGACTTGACGATTGGACAAGACTGGATTGAGGAAGCAGAAACGGATACGGCAGATCGACTGGAATCAGACCTGTTCCGGGAAGACGAAGGCAGCGAACCGCAGTCCGGCTGGACGAACACTGCCGACGGCGCTCCGTTTGGCGAAAAGGACCTGTCGGCACAGTCCGATACAGCCTTTTCCTACGGGTATTCGCAGCTGTCCGGAGACGAAGAACAGCTGTACCGGGAGATTTTAAACAGTCTTATAAGCTATCAGGAAGAAACGGAGCTTTCTGTAAAGGATCCGGAAATGGTAGAGCGCGTGTTCCGGTATGTGATGGCGGATCACCCGGAAATTTTTTATGCGGACGGCTATGAGGTGACGACTTATCGGCTTGGAACAGAAATTCGCAGGATCACGTTTACCGGAACCTGGACGCTGGAATCGGACGAAGTTCTTTCGCGCCGGGCACAGCTGGAAGCGGCTGCAGCGCTCTGGCTGGAAGGGCTGCCGGACGGGACGGACGATTTTGAAAAGGCGAAATATATTTATGATGCGTTGATTTTGCGTACGGAATACGAACAGGGCAGTGCAGACAGCCAGACGATCTGCTCCGTTTTGTTAAACCAGCGTTCCGTCTGCCAGGGCTATGCCAAGACGTTCCAGTATCTGTGCCAGCTTGCAGGGATACCTGCGATGCTCGTTACCGGAGATGTGAACGGGGAAGGACATGCCTGGAATATCGTTTTCCTCGACGGGGACTGGTATTACATCGATCCGACCTGGGGAGACGCTTCCTATCAGAGAGAAGAAGGGGAAGAAACGCCAGCGCTGACGGAAACGGTCAACTACGATTATTTTTGCGTGACGACACAGGAGATCGAACGGACGCATTCGATGGATGACAACCAGCTGCTTCCGGTCTGCAATGCGGTGCAGGATCAGTATTACCGCCATGAGGGACTGTATCTGCAGAGTGCGGACAAAGAAAAAATCGACGAAATCTTTGCGCGCGCAGCGCAAAAGGGCGCGCCGATGGTTTGTTTTCAGTGTGCGAACGATACCGTTTATCAGGAAGTGTACCGGCTGTTAATTGAGGAACAGGGGATCTTCGCATATCTGCCGGAGTCGGAAACAACGGCAGCGTACCTTGATTCCGACAGAGAAAGGACGTTTTATTTCTGGTTTACAGAGGTCTCGTGACGGATACCGGACAGATTTCGTGCCTGTACAGGAAACGAAGTCTAGCCAAACCAGAAGGATTTTGTTATAATGAGATGTGAGAGTAAAGGAGGCGCCATTATGGGAAAAGAAACCGTTAAAAATACCTATGTACTGCAGGAGGATGAAAACATCGGCACTGTTCAGATTGCTGATGAAGTTGTTGCAATTATCGCATCTTTGGCCGCTACGGAAGTAGAAGGTGTTTCTTCCATGGCAGGCAATATTACCAACGAGCTGATGAGCAAGGTTGGCGTAAAAGGTCTGACAAAGGGCGTAAAGGTAGAGGTATTCAACCATCAGGTAAGAGCTGAGCTGGCTGTACTGATGGAGTATGGATACAACATTCCGGCTACCAGCCAGAAGGTACAGGAACGTGTTAAGAATGCAATTGAAAATATGACTGGTCTGACTGTAACGGATGTTAATATCCGTATTGCAGGCGTGAATATGAGTGCCGGAAAACACTGATACAGAAAGCCGGATGGGAGAACAGATGAACAGAAGAGAGCTGAGAGAACAGATTTTTATGCTGCTGTTTCGGGTAGAGTTTAATCAGAAGGACGATATGCCGGAGCAGTGTACCCTTTTCTTGGAAGATGGAGATACCGAGATTTCCGAAAAGGATGCTGCCTATATCCGTTCCAAATATGAAAAAATTGCAGAGAAACTGCCGGAGATTGATAAGCTGATCAATGAAACGGCGATAGGCTGGGATACCCAGCGTATGGGAAAGGTGGAACTGACGATCATCCGCCTTGCGGTTTATGAGATTCGGTTTGACGAGACGGTTCCGACCGGCGTCGCAATCAACGAAGCAGTAGAGCTTGCAAAGAAATTCGGACAGGAAGGTTCCTCCGGATTTGTAAACGGTATTCTGGCGAAATTTGCATGAAAAATGTCTATACAGTAGCCCAGGTAAACGGATATATCAAAAATATGTTTACCCAGGATTTTTTACTCCAGTCCATTCTGGTCAAAGGCGAAGTGAGCAATTGTAAATACCATTCTTCAGGGCATATTTATTTTACCCTGAAGGATGGAAAGGGCGCAATTGCCTGTGTTATGTTTGCCGGCAACCGGAGCGGACTGAAATTTCATATGCAGGAAGGACAGCAGGTCGTCGTCGGAGGGACGATCGACGTGTTTGAACGGGACGGCAGATATCAGCTGTACGCAAAGTCGATTACGCTCGACGGGGCAGGACAGCTGTATGAGCGTTTTGAACAGCTCAAGCGGGAGCTGGCGGAGCAGGGGCTGTTTGCACCGGAATATAAACAGCCGATTCCTCGTTTTATCCGGACGCTTGGCGTTGTGACTGCACCGACTGGAGCTGCAGTGCGCGATATTATCAATATTGCGACGCGACGCAATCCATATGTGCAGATTATCCTGTATCCTGCGATCGTGCAGGGAGAGCAGGCGCCTGCGAGCATTGTCAACGGAATCCGGGCACTGGAACGCTGCAAGGTCGATGTGATGATTGTCGGGCGTGGCGGCGGTTCCATTGAAGACCTCTGGGCATTTAATGAAGAGATTGTCGCACAGGCGATTTTTGACTGCAGTGTTCCGATTATTTCCGCGGTTGGTCATGAAACGGATACGACAATCGCCGATTTTGTTGCCGATCTGCGTGCGCCGACGCCGTCTGCAGGTGCAGAGCTTGCGGTTTACGATTATTCAGTGGTGCAGACGCAGCTGGATGAGCTTGCGCTGCGCTATACCAGACGGATGAAACAGCAGATCGCATCTGCGAGGATGCGCCTGTCGAACGACCAGATCCGCCTTTCCCATTTAAGCCCTGCAGGACAGATCCGGGAAAAGCGAAGCTATCTGGTTTCCCTGGAAGAAAAGCTGGAACGGCAGATGCAGGAAAAGCTTCGGGAACGCAGGTATCAGGTGTCCTTATATGCGGAGAAATTAAAAGGCCTGTCGCCACTGGAAAAGCTCAGTCAGGGATTTTCCCATGTGGCGGACGCAGAAGGGCGGACGGTAACCGACGTCAATCGGATACAGGTCGGAGAGCTGGTGACGATCCATGTCAAAAACGGACGGATTGTTGCACAGGTGAAGGAGAAAGAAGAATGGAAACAGCCGAAAAAGAGCTGACGCTGGAAGAAGCATTCTTACGTCTGGAAGAGGTGACAAGGGCGCTGGAGGATGAAAATATCTCTCTGGAGGAGTCCTTTACCGTATACCAGAAGGGAATGGAGCTTTTGAAATACTGTAATGAAAGCATTGATAAAGTGGAGAAAAAGGTTCTCGTCTTAAACGGGGAGGGAAAACTGGATGAATTTTAAAGAAACGCTTGCGGAGAAAACAGTTCATGCAGAAGACGTTTTAACAAAATATCTGCCGGAAGAAAAAGGATATCAGAAAAAAGTCATCGAGTCGATGAATTACAGTGTCCTGGCGGGTGGAAAACGTCTGCGCCCGATTCTGATGGAAGAGAGCTTCCGGCTGTTTGGCGGGAACTCTGCAATTGTGGAGCCTTTTATGGCGGCGTTGGAAATGATTCACAACTATTCCCTGGTACACGACGACCTGCCTGCGATGGATAATGACGAATACCGCCGGGGACGCAAGACAACCTGGAATGTATATGGCGAGGGCATGGCGGTGCTGGCCGGGGATGCGCTGTTAAATAAAGCGTTCGAGACGGCAGCAGAAGCGTTTTCCATGATCGGGGAAGCAGCAGACATCGCAGCCCGGTACGCTGCTGTCGCAAAGGCACTGCAGATTCTCGCCAACAAAGCGGGTATTTATGGCATGATCGGCGGACAGTGCGCGGACATCTGTGCAGAAGAGCTGCCGGCAGATCATGTGACGAAAGAGCTGCTCTGGTACATCCACAAAAATAAAACGGCAGCGCTGATTGAAGCGGCGCTGATGATCGGAGCCGTTCTGGCAGGAGCACCGGACGAGGCGGTAAAGAAGCTGGAGCAGGCGGCGGAAAATATCGGCATCGCATTCCAGATTCAGGACGACATTTTAGATGTGACCAGTTCTCTGGAGGTGCTTGGCAAACCGGTTGGAAGCGATGAAAAGAATCATAAGGTAACCTATGTGCGGTTAAACGGACTGGAACAGTCGAAAAAAGATGTGGAAGCGCTGTCGGAAGAAGCACTGAAGATTCTTTCTTCCTTTGACCGGCGAAATGAATTTCTGGAAGATCTGGTTCGCGCACTGATTACAAGAGAAAAATAAAGAGGGGGCTGCTTATGCTTCTGGAACAGATACAGCAGACAAATGATATCAAAAAAATAAATCCAAAGGATTATCCGCTTCTTGCAGAGGAAATCCGTCAGTTCCTGATTGAGAAGATCAGTGTAACTGGCGGGCATCTCGGCTCGAATCTGGGAGCTGTCGAGCTGACGATGGCGATGCATATCGCGCTGAATCTGCCGGAAGATAAGATCGTATGGGACGTCGGGCATCAGTCCTACACCCATAAGCTGCTGACCGGCAGACGTGAGGGCTTCGACCATTTGCGCAAATACGGCGGAATGAGCGGATTTCCGAAACGCAAAGAGAGCGACTGCGACAGCTTTGATACGGGACATTCCTCCACTTCGATTTCTGCCGGACTGGGACTTGTGCGCGCAAGAGATATTCAGGGTAAAACCAATACCGTTGTTTCCGTGATCGGAGACGGTGCGCTGACAGGTGGAATGGCATACGAAGCGCTGAACAATGCGGCGAGGATGGAGACGAACTTTATCATTATTTTAAATGATAACAACATGTCTATTTCCGAAAATGTGGGCGGTGTTTCCAAATATCTGAACAACATCCGTACTTCGAACGCCTATTTGGACATCAAGGACAACATTTACGACGCACTGCGCAACACGCGTTACGGAGACGGCGTTGTGACCGGTGTGCGCCGCGCCAAAAACAGCTTAAAACAGCTGGTGATTCCGGGTATGTGGTTTGAGGATATGGGGATCACCTATTTAGGGCCTGTGGATGGACACGATGTCAACGGACTGGTTCGGGTCATCCGCGAGGCGAAGCGGCGCAAAAACTGCGTCCTGATCCATGTTCTGACCCAGAAGGGCAAGGGCTATGCTCCGGCAGAGAAGCATCCGGCGAGATTCCATGGGGCAGAGCCCTTCGATGTGGCAACCGGTGTTCCGGTAAAGAAAAAAACAAAAGCCAACTATACAGATATTTTTTCTACCGTCATGGTAAAGCTTGCGGCGCGCCATCCCGATGTGGTGGCGATTACGGCGGCGATGCCGGACGGAACCGGATTAAAGCGTTTCCGTAAGGCATACCCCGAACGGTTTTTTGACGTCGGCATTGCGGAAGAGCATGCAGTGACCTTTGCAGCAGGTCTGGCGGTTGGCGGACTGCATCCGGTTGTGGCGATTTATTCTTCGTTTTTGCAGCGTGCCTACGACCAGATTTTACACGATGTCTGTCTGCAGAATGTTCCGGTAATCTTTGCGATTGACCGGGCGGGGCTGGTCGGAAGCGACGGTGAGACCCATCAGGGCATTTTTGATCTGTCGTTTTTATCGTCCATCCCGAATATGCACATCATGGCGCCCAAAAACAAATGGGAACTTTCCGATATGATGAAGTTTGCCTATGATTTCAAAGGACCGATCGCAATCCGGTATCCCCGCGGCGAGGCGTATGACGGGCTGGCGGACAAGCGTGCGGACGTCGAAATGGGCAAGAGTGAGATGCTATTCGAAGAAGAAAAAATTGCCCTGTTTGCGGTCGGCAGCATGGTAAAGACTGCGGTAGAGGTGCGGGAAGCATTGAAAGAAAAGGGCATTCCCTGTACAGTTGTCAACGCGAGATTTGTCAAGCCCATCGATGAGAATATGGTTCGATACCTTGCAAAGAACCACGACCTGATCGTGCCGATGGAAGAAAATGTGGCAAGCGGCGGTCTGTCCGAAAAGGTAATTACGCTCGTGGAGCAGGAAAAGCTGCCGATCGAGGTACTGCCGATTACGATTCCGGACGAATATGTAGAGCACGGCAATGTAGATATTTTGAAACAGGAGATCGGAATCAGTACATCCGCTGTCCTGGAAAAGATAGAAAAGGAACTGGAAGCAAAATGAAGGAACGCTTGGATGTCCTGTTAGTGAAGCAGGGACTTGCAGAATCAAGAGAAAAAGCCAAGGCTGTGATTATGGCGGGAGAGGTCTTTGTCCAAGGACAAAGAGAAGACAAGGCGGGAGCCATGTTCGATGAATCGAAGGTGACGATCACGGTAAAGGGAAGCTCGCTGCGTTATGTGAGCCGCGGCGGTCTAAAGCTGGAAAAGGCGATGGCGTGCTTCCCGATCACACTGGAGGGTGATATCTGTATGGATATCGGTTCTTCGACCGGGGGCTTTACGGACTGCATGCTGCAGAACGGGGCGAAAAAGGTTTATTCCGTCGATGTCGGACACGGTCAGCTCGCGTGGAAGCTGCGGCAGGACGAGCGCGTTGTCTGCATGGAAAAGACGAATTTCCGGTATCTGACGAGGGATCAGATTGCGGATGACCTCGATTTTGCATCGGTGGATGTTTCCTTTATTTCCCTGACGAAAATCCTGCTTCCGGCATGGAGACTTTTAAAATGCGGCGGACAGATGGTTTGTCTGATCAAACCACAGTTCGAGGCAGGTCGGGAAAAGGTCGGGAAAAAGGGCGTTGTCCGCGATCCGGCAGTGCATCGCGAGGTCATTGCAAAGGTTATGGATTTTGCGGCGCTTTTACATTTTTCCGTGTTGGGGTTGACCTGGTCGCCGATCAAGGGACCTGAGGGAAATATTGAATATCTGATTTTTATACAGAAAGAAGAGCAGCCGGAAGCCTATGAAAGCGAACAGGCGGCAGAGGCTGCACTGGAAGAGACACAGGCTGCTAAAGGCGGTATTTCCGAAACAGAAGAAAATCGCCAGCTGATTGCGAGCATCGTAGAGCAGGCACACGAGACGCTCAAAGAATAAAAATCCGGGCAGGGGAAAGAATTATGAAACATTTTATTATCATTACGAACCGCCCGAAAGATCCGGATCTGGAGATCACCCGACGGGTGCAGGAACTGTTGAAACTGCGGCAGGCGTCATGCAGTGTTTATGCGGATGAAATTCCGAAAGAGGAATGGAAGCGGATTCTTCTGAGGGAGGGAGACCGGACGGATGCGATTTTGGTACTGGGCGGGGACGGGACGATGCTGCGGGCGGCGCGGGATACGGCGGATAGCCAGATTCCGATGCTCGGGATCAATCTGGGAACCCTCGGCTATTTGACAGAAGTAGAAAAAAATGGAATGGAAGATGCAATAGACCGGCTGGTGGCGGGCAGTTATCAGGTAGAAGATCGAATGATGCTGTGCGGACAGATTTACCGGCAGGGTAGGATGGAAGAGGAAAACAGTGCACTAAATGATATCACGATCACGCGCTGCGGCCATCTGCGAATGTTGTATTTTCAGATCTATGTAAATGGAAAATTGTTAAAGGAATATCATGCGGACGGCATTATCATTGCGACGCCGACTGGTTCAACCGGGTATAACATGTCGGCAGGCGGTCCTCTGGTAGAGCCGGGCGCTCAGATGATTCTGCTGACGCCGGTTTGTCCGCATACCCTGCAGACGAGAAGCATCGTCCTGCGGGCGGACGATGAGATTATTATCCGGATTATCGGCAAGGCGGGGCGGGAAGAGACCGGGATTGAGGCATGCTTTGATGGGGCGAGAAACGTGGAGCTGGCTCCGCTTGACGAGGTGCGAGTGACCAAAAGCATCAAGACGACTTCGATTATCAAAATCAGTGAAGCCGGTTTTTTGGACGTGCTGCATCGGAAGATGAGCGATTAACCGTCTGTAAGGGGAGAAAACAGGAATGAAACAGAACAGACATCAGAAAATTGCAGAGCTGGTATCCCGCTATGAGATCGAAACCCAGGAAGAGCTTGCGGAAAAATTAAAAGAAGCCGGATTTACGGTGACGCAGGCGACAATTTCCCGCGATATCCGTCAGATGAACCTTTCCAAGCTTCCGACCGGAAACGGGCGGCAGAAATATGTGATTCTGAAAAAAGAAAATGAGCTGCTGTCGGACAAGTATATCCGCGTGCTGCGGGACGCCTTTGTATCGATGGATATGGCGCAGAATATTTTGGTCATGCGGACGGTTTCCGGAATGGCGATGGCAGTGGCGGCTGCGCTGGATGCCATTCATTTTGGGGAAGTGGTCGGCTGTATCGCAGGCGATGATACGATTATGATTGCAGTTCGTTCCGTAGAGGATACCCGAATTCTGATGGGAAAAATCCGGGAACTGATGAAACAGTAAAGGGAGTACAAGATTGAGCCAAACAATGTTAGTGAGTCTGCATGTCAGGAACCTGGCGCTGATTGAAGAGACGGAAGTGTTCTTTCAGCCGGGGCTGAACATTCTGACGGGCGAGACGGGCGCCGGAAAATCCGTCATTCTTGGCTCGGTGGCGCTGGCGCTTGGCGCAAAGGCGGATCGGGATATGATCCGGACGGGTGCGGAATATGCGCTGATCGAGCTGACCTTTGAAGGGTCAGAAGAAGTGAGGGAGGCACTTCGCCGGATGGATCTTCCGGCGGAGGACAATCAGATTATTTTACAGAGAAGGGTCATGCCAAACCGAAGTATCTGCCGGATTAACGGGGAGACTGTACCGATCCGCCAGATGCGCGAACTGGCAGGGCTTTTGATCGACATTCACGGACAACATGATAGCCAGATCCTCTTGCAGACGAAGAGGCATCTGGAAATTCTGGACGCATATGCGGAAAAAGAGCTGCCCCATGTAAAAGAAGCGTATGCTGCCTGCTGGCATGAGCACAGCGCGATTCTGCAGGAGATTGCGGAAAACGAGCTGGACGAACAGACACGTAAACGGGAAATTTCCCTCGCGGAGTTCGAGCGAGATGAAATTGAAGAAGCAAATTTGCAGGCAGGTGAGGACGAGCAGCTGGAACGTGATTACCGTAGGATGGTGAACGGGCGCAAGATTGCAGAGACGTTGAATCTGGTACACGGATTGACCGGAGAGGAAGAAGGAAACGGAGCCGGGGAGCTGACCGGGCGTGCGCTTCGGGAGCTGTCACAGGCGTTATCCTGTGATGACGGACTCGGACAACTGGTACAGCTGCTGGCGGATGTGGACGGACTGTTGAACGATTTTAATCGGGCGGTTTCGGAATATCTGTCCGATCTCGAATTTGATGAAGAACAGCTTTCAGAGACGGAAAATCGTTTAAATACAGTCAATCACCTGAAAGATAAATACGGCAGCACTATAGAAGAAGTTTTGGCTTACGCAGAGCAGAAAAATCAGGAGCTGGATCGCCTGCTGCACCAGGAGGAATGGCTGGAACAAAAGCGCGGGGAGCTTTCCGAGAACGAAAAAATGTTAGCGCAGCTGGCACAGAGTCTGACAGCGCTTCGAACAAAGGCGGCGCAGGGGTTTCAGAAGGACATGGAAAGCGCATTACAGGATATGAACTTTCTGCATGTGGAATTTCAGGTTTCCCTGACGCAAAAAGACAGCTTTGGTGCAGAGGGAAAGGACGAGGTTGTATTTTTGATTTCGACCAATCCCGGAGAGCCGGTCAAACCGCTGGCGGCGATTGCAAGCGGCGGCGAGCTTTCCAGGATCATGCTTGCACTAAAGACGATTACGGCGAAGCAGGAAAAGATCGGCACGTTTATTTTTGATGAAATTGATGCCGGAATCAGCGGAAAGACCGCCTGGAAGGTTTCGGAAAAATTGGGAATTTTAGGCAGAACGCACCAGATTATCTGCATCACACATCTGCCGCAGATCGCGGCGATGGCGGATCATCATTTTTATATTGAAAAAAATGCAACCGACCATTCCACGGCGACGACGATCACAGAGCTGTCCGAGGCAGACAGCCTGAAAGAGCTTGCAAGGCTTTCCGGAGCGGCGCAGCTGACAGAGTCGGTGCTTGCCAATGCAAAAGAAATGAAGGATTTGGCAGAAAAAAAGAAACAGAACTGAGCATACTAAAGAGGACGTCAGAGATGATGTTCTCTTTTTTTATCGTACAGGAAACTTTGTATCTATACGATAAAAAACACTCCGCGGGGAGGCGAAGGGAAATGATGTCGCTTATGCGACCCGCCGCAGGCGCGGGATTCTAGAGGCTATTGGAAGGAAATCAGAAAGGAGAAGCTGCATGGAGAAAAAAGACGTTGTCAAAAAACGGAATCCGGAAAACTGTATGCAAAACAGTGCAGCTTCGCTGCCTCATGCGCCAAGCAGCGTTTTTCCTGCGCATGCAGCTGGAAAGAAACGAAAGCCTTGTCTTCGGAAGATTTTAGCATTCTGGATTTTGATGGCGGTGCTTGGTGGTGCTGGCGGCTGGATTTACCAGACCTGGCAGAAAATCCCCTCCTCCATCCGGATTCGCGCCGGAGAAGAGCAGGAGTTGTTTTTGGATGTGCCGGTGAGCGGAACGATTTACGGCGAAAAGACGGCGCAGAAGGACGTGATTCCGGTCAATTTGAACAAACCGCTGACCGTGCAGGCGAGTCAGATTCAGGATTACACGATGGATGTAAAGCTGTTTGGAATCGTGCCGTTCAAACAGGTGGACGTCCATGTGGTCGAAGGACAGCGGTTGATTCCGGCAGGCGTCCCGGTGGGAATTTACATCAAAACCGAGGGGATTTTAGTGATCGCAGAAAGCGATTTTGAAGGATTGGATCGTAGCAGAAAGGAACCGGCAAGATACCTGTTGAGGGCGGGAGATTACATTTTAAAGGTGGACGGCGTAGAACTGGAAGGAAAAAAGCAGTTCACGGAGCAAGTGGCAGCGTCGGAGGGAAAGGAGCTGTGTCTGACGATCTGTAGGGACGGACAGACCTTTGATGTGACGGTTACGCCGCAGCAGAACACAGAGGGGGTATACAAGCTGGGTATCTGGATTCGGGATAACGCGCAGGGCGTGGGTACGATGACCTATCTGGATGAGAAAAACGGCTTCGGCGCGCTGGGACATGGAATCAACGATACGGATACGGCGGACTTGATGGAGGTACAGAGCGGCAGTCTTTACAAAACAAAAATCGTCAACATTCGAAAAGGCATTAGTGGAACGCCGGGAGAACTGACCGGAGTGATCGATTATAAGAAAGAAAACCGGATCGGCGCGATCTCCATAAATTCTGTCGAAGGAATCTTCGGCACCCTGAGCCAGGAAGAAGCGGACGAAATACAGGGCGAAGCACTGCCGGTTGGATTGAAACAGGAAGTAAAAAAAGGAGAAGCACAGATCCTGAGCTGCCTGGAGGAGGACGGAGCGCCGCAGCTCTATACGATCGAAATCAAAGCCCTTCACCTGGATCACGACAACATCAACCGCGGAATCGAAATCCAGGTAACGGATGAAAGACTGCTGGAAAAAACCGGTGGAATCGTCCAGGGCATGAGCGGTTCCCCGATCCTCCAGAATGGGAAAATTATCGGTGCCGTCACCCACGTCTTTGTAAATGACCCCACGCGGGGATACGGAATCTTTATCGAAAATATGCTCTCCCATTGAGCCGGGTAAAATACTGTCCAGATGCACCGCTGCAAGTTTACTTGCAAGCGGTGCAGTCTGGACAGTATTTTAAGGGGCGAAAGCCCCACAGTCATCAAAGCGCCAACGGCGGTTTGATGACTGCTGCTCCAAATACTGTGAAACAGCAAGCAGCTCCTCTTTTGTATCGATGTCCTTTAATTCTTCCGAATAAGAAACCGGAAGTGTCCGGACGAGATTTGGATACCTGGAAACGATCACGTTCCCTCCCTTTTTGGGAGGGAGATTTTTTAATTCCTCAAAAAAGCAGGACGGAAAGATCACCGGAGAACCGACTGTGTCGCTAGAGCAGGGGCGCCAGATAAAGTCAGGCAGATTTTTTGCGCAAAGCAGCAGGGAAGCGATGGTTTCCGGCAGGATCATAGGCTGGTCGGACGGCAGGAAGGCGCAGCGATCGATAAAAGAGCTGATTTCACCCATTCCAAGGCGGATCATGTCATTTCGGTCGGGAAAAGGATGCAGAAGAACCGGGATATCCTGAGAGAGACAGAGCTGTTCGATTTCTTTGTGCACGGTCACAACCAGGCGGTGTGCAAACAGACCGGCGGAAGCATCGAGCGCCCATTGAATCAGTGGCTTGCCTGCAAGATCTGTCAGCAGCTTGTTTTCCCCAAAGCGTCTGCCCTGACCGGACGCCATGAGAATACAGCCTGCGTTTCCGTAGGGCTGATCCAGATCGAGAACGAAGACATCCTGCTGTGCAAGCAGACTGTCCAGGAAAGGAAGCTTTTGCTTGCGGACGACCATCAGGAGATGCTTGCACGCCATCAACTCAGAGAGGGCATTTTGATATTCGGGACAGGTGCTTTCGAGATATCCGATTTCATCAATGGTGATCCAGTCAGAAGAAACGTCGGCACAAGCGTGAAGAAAAGAAACACCGGTTTGGGAAAATGCGTCTAAAACAGGCAGCATCCGGTTTTCGGTACCCGTGTTGTCAGGGTTAAATCTGCCGATTTGCACGGTCTTGGAAGAAAAATTGTCCTTTAAGTAGACGCCCTGTTTTGGAACCGCCCAGGAGGTAAGCCCCGGCATAGGGCATGGAAAGAGCGCAGAAAGTAGTGTTGTTTTGCCGCTTCCCCTGTCTCCGGTGAGGATCAGATGTTTTTTACCGCTTGTCTGAAAAGATTTCCAAATACAGCTTGCGGTTGGCATGAACGCAGGCGTCCCGATAGGTTTCATATTTTGTCAGCCATTCCTTTCCCTGTGGAGTGAGTGTACTTCCACCGCCGGATTTTCCGCCAACACAGCGTGTGGTCAGTGGAAAGCCGAGAGCGGTTTCGGCATTTTTGATTATGCGGAGCGCTTTGGTGTAGGCAAGTCCCATGGATATGGCGGCGGAACGAAGAGAGCCGGTTTCTTCGATGGCATGCAGCAGACAGCAGGGACCTTCCCCGAAAAATTTTTCATCGTTGTCGTCACAAAAAGTAATTCTCGTAACCGCTTTCAACAGGCATCGTCCTCCTTTATCATGATCAGCCGTTTCTCGCCGCGGCGGGTGGAAAGTGTTGTTAAACTGATTGTACCATAGATGGAGGAAAGAAGCGGTTCCATTTTGGAAATCGGGGTAGAAAATGGTTGAAGCTCTCCCAACAGACCGCAATCGGAAAGCACCAGAAGCGTATCGCAATAATTGAGGGCGAGAGAAGGATCGTGCAGCGTTACAAGTGCGGCGGCGTTGTTTTTTGCAACATACGTTCGCAAAAGTCCCATCGTTTCATAGCGCAGCCGAAAATCCAGGGCGCTTTCCGGTTCATCCAAAAGCAGAAGCCTGCGCTTTAATACAAAAGTGCGCGCCAGCAGGCAGAGCTGCTTTTGCCCTTCGCTTAGCTGCTGGAAGTTATCGTCTTTGCGGGACCCAAGACCTACCGAGCAGAGGGCGTCAAATGCTTCCTTTTTCATCTGCTCCGTAGGAGACTGCAGGAGAGAAAGCTTTGGATTAAACCCCATTAAAACGACATCCAGAAGAGTTAAATCGATCGAAATACCGCTCTTTTGGGGAATGTATCCGCAGAGTAAAGCAAGCTGCCTTGGAGAAGCGTTTTCCAAGTAAGTGTCATCTAACTGACAGCTTCCGGTATGAGGAAGAAGATTTGCAATCGCTTTGATCAGGGTGGTTTTACCGCACCCATTTGCGCCGAGGATTCCAACGATTGTTTTTGGGGCGACGAAAAAGCTGATATCTTTTATGACCTGTTTTCCGGCATATCCGGCGGAAAGGTTGGTTACAGTGAGCAGGTTCATTGCAGTGGTTTCCTCCTGATACAGAGATAGATTAAGAACGGCGCGCCGAGCAAACTGGTAAAAATACTTACTGGCAGTTCGGTAGAAGCGATGCTGCGGGCAAAAATATCGCCGAGCGTCAAAAGGCATCCGCCGAGCAGGCCACTGAATAACATGGTGGATAAGCGGTTGTTTTTAAAGAGCAGGCGCGCTCCGTGGGGGGCAAGAAGCGAAATAAAGCTGATCAGCCCGGTCATGCTGATAACGCTGGAGGCGGCAAGGGTTGCGATCAAAAGGACGATCAGGCGGATTTGCGTCACATTTACGCCGAGCAGCCGCCCTTCCTGATCGTCCAGAGAGAGCAGGAGGATCTGTCGGTACAACAGGAACATCCCAACCAGACAGATCAGGCACAGAGCGATGTTTCCGCCGATGGAATACAGGCTGATGCCGTTTAAACTTCCCATGATCCAGTATTCGATGGATGCAAGCTGTTTTTCCGGGTCGGCGAGGAGCTTCAGACAGACTAACGCGGTCTGTGCCAGGCTGTGCACGGCGATACCGGAAAGGACGATGCTTTTGCCGTCTTTTTCGGCGGTCAGGGAGGAAAGCGCCAGTGCAAGGAGTACACAACAGATGGCTCCGGCAAAGGCAGATAGGGTAACAGCCACCGCGCCGGGCAAAAACAGGATGCCGAAAGTGGCGCCTACGCTTGCACCGGAGGATGCGCCGATAATGTCGGGGGAAGCGAGGGGATTGCGGAAAACGGTCTGATAGACAAAGCCGGTAACTCCGAGGACAAAGCCGCCGATTGCGCCGATCACAGCGCGGCTTGCGCGCAGGGTGAGAAAAACCCGCCACTGCATCGCGTCCCCGGATAACAGACCGGACAGAGTAAGCGGATATTTTCCGACGAAAAAAGAGCATAAAGTCAGGACCGTTAAAATAACGGTCCCGACGAGAAGGAACGATTTAGTTTTCGTTGGAGATTCCATAGAAGGTTTCATAATAAGTGTTGCTTTCCGTGGTATAAGTGTCAGCGGGAATCTGTTCGGGATGGAGAATGCCGGCAAGCCATACGGATGCAAGGATGCTTGCGGGAACCGGGCTGTCCAGAGCCTCTACATCGCCGGGAATCTGATATACCTGACCGTTTTTTACAGCGGTGCAGTCTTTTAAGTTTTCATCGTTTAAAATGTCGTCAACGGTGTAATCTGCATCGGAAGCGAGGATGATATAGGCAGGATCCCAGGCAAGCAACTGTTCGTAGCTGATTTCTGCCCAGTAAGTATCGGTAATTTCTTCCGCTGCATTTTTGCCGCCTGCAAGCTCGATCATGCTGGACTGGTACATTGCAGGACCTGCTGTGGAAAGCAGGGAAGAATTGCCTGCTAGATATACGCTTTTGGGCTCTGTATCAGCTAACGTATCAGAAAGCATGGACTTCTGGGAAGCTATATAGGAAAGCAGCTCGTTTGCACGTTCCTGTGTGTTGGTGGCGGTAGATACCAGCTCGATCATTTCTGTCAGAAGCTCCTGGCTTTCCGGATTGACAAGCAGCACCGGGATACCAAGCTCTGTCAGGCTCGCTGCTGCGTCCTTTAATTTTAAGGGCAGGATAACCAGATCAGGGGAGAGGGCTGCGCAGCCTTCCAGGTCGAATTCCTTTGCGGTGCCGACACTGGGAAGCTCTATCAGATCAGGTGCAGCAAGCTTGTAGATCGCACGCTTGCCAGCCTTTGCTTCGATGCCTACCATCTTGTCCTTCAGACCAAGAGCGATCAAAAGGCTGGAGGGAATGTAATAGCCGCTTACGATGGTCTCAGGTTCAGCTTCGAGCGTTACTTCACGGCCTGCCTGATCGGTCAGGGTGACGGGATAAGTCGTTTCTGCAGCTTCAATGGCTTCTTCGGATGCAGTCTCTTCTGTTTCGGCAGAAGCGGTTTCTGTGACAGTCTCGGCAGCCTGTTCTGTGACGGATTCTGTTGCAGGAACAGTTTCTGCGGGGGCAGAAGCAGTGCCGCAGCCGATCATGGAGATCAACAGTGCACATGCCAGGGACAGGGACAGGTACTTTTTCAGAGTGTTTTTCATTACGTTCACCTTTCGTTGTAGTTTCAATAATACAACGGTATTGTAGCAAAGCGTCTTTTCAAAAGCAAGGGATTTTATTATAATATAATTGGATTTTTTGGTTTTTGTTCACGGATTGCACGAAAATAGAAAAGGGTGCATGGGAACAGTAAGGCTTCAGGGAGAACATTTTATGGTTACAATTCAGAATTATGTGCGCGCAAAAAGTCTGGAAGAGGCATATGAGCTGAACCAGAAAAAGGGGAACTGTATTCTCGGTGGAATGCTCTGGACGAAAATGCAGAATCGCATGATTCAGACAGCAATTGATCTTTGTGATCTTGGACTGAATGAAATAGAAGAAACGGAAGAGGAAATTTCTATCGGCGCCATGGTATCGCTGCGGCAGCTGGAGACAGATGCCGGGCTGAATGCCTATACACAGGGTGCAGTAAGAGATGCGGTAAAGGATATAGTAGGTGTGCAGTTCCGCAATCTTGCAACGGTTGGAGGAAGCATCTGGGGACGATTCGGATTCTCTGATGTTTTGACGGTTTTTCTTGCAATGGATACCGAGGTGGAATTATTTCAGGGTGGAAGAATTCCTTTAAAAGAGTTTGCCGAGAAAAAACAGGACAGAGATATTTTAGTCCGTCTGATCGTGAAAAAGACTGCAGGACGCTTTGCCTACGCAGCGGTCCGCAACCAGAGCACGGACTTCCCGGTGATTGCCTGTGCCGCTTCCTGCGTCGGGGGAGAATACCGGTTGGCAGTCGGTGCAAGACCGCATCGGGCAGTGCTTCTTTGCGATGAAGAAAAGTTTCTTTCCGGCGGTGTAAAGGAAGAAAGCGTAAAGGCATTTGCAAACTGGGCAAAAGAGCAGATTCCGACCGGTAATAACCACCGTGCCGGGGCAGACTACCGCACCCGTCTGATCGGAGTGCTGAGTCAGAGACTGTTTTACAAAATCGGGGAGGTGTAGGGATGGAGATCATAATAAAAGTGAATGGAAGAAGGATCGCCGAGCAGATCGAACCGGATCTGCTTTTGATCGACTTTTTGAGAAAACATGGATGCTACAGCGTAAAACGAGGCTGTGAGACAGCAAACTGTGGTCTGTGCACCGTTCTCATGGATAATACGCCGGTGCTTTCCTGTTCTGTGCTCGCAGCCAGAGCAGATGGACATGAAATCTATACCCTGGAAGGACTTCAGGAGGAAGCGGCAGAGTTTGTCGGATTTATTGCCGATCAGGGAGCGGATCAGTGCGGCTTCTGTAATCCGGGATTTGTCATGAATACGATCGCGCTGCTTCGGGAGAATCCGGATCCGACGGATGATGAGATTCGTGCCTATTTGGCAGGAAACCTCTGCAGATGCTCCGGCTATGAAGGACAGCTGCGGGGCATCCGGAATTTTCTGGATCAGAGAAGAAAGTAAAGGAGAGGCTTCATGGAACATAAGAAATACAATGCGATCAACCAGCCGGTCCGCAAAAAGGATTCTATGCAGCTGCTTTTGGGAAAGCCGGTTTATGTGGAGGATATCGTACCGAAGGATGCGCTGGCGCTAAAGCTGTTAAGAAGCCCGCACGCAAATGCGATTGTGGAGGAAATTAACGTTTCGGTTGCCAAAAAGGTTCCGGGTGTCGTGGATATTTATACCTGGGAAGACGTGCCAAAGCAGCGCTTTGCCATAGCGGGACAGACCTATCCGGAGCCGTCGCCTTACGACAGGCTGATTCTGGACCGGCATGTGCGTTTTGCCGGGGACGTGGTCGCCATTATCGCAGCAGAAAATGAAAAAGCGGCGTTAAAGGCAATGAAATTGATCAAAGTAAAATATAAGATCCTGGAACCGGTTCTGGATTTCCATCAGGCAAAGGACAATGAAATTTTAGTGCATCCAGAAGAGGACTGGCTTGCACAGGTTCCGGTGGGCGGAGATGCAAAGCGGAACCTGGTTGCCAGTGAAATCAGTGGTGACGGGGACGTGGATGTAGTGCTTGCAGACTGCGATGAGGTGCTGGAACATGCGTACCATATGCGTTCCTTTAATCAGGCGATGATGGAGACCTTCCGTACCTATACCGAGCTGGATCGATACGGAAGACTGCATGTGATCTCCTCGACCCAGATCGTATTTCACGTTCGCAGAATCCTTTCCCAGGCGCTGGGAATCCCCAAAAGTAAAATCCGTGTGGAAAAGCCCAGGATCGGCGGCGGATTCGGTGCAAAGCAGACGGCGGTAAGTGAGGTTTATCCCGCATTTGTCACACTGAAAACCGGACGCCCGGCGCAGCTTATTTTTACGAGGGAGGAGAGTCAGATTGCAGGATCTCCCCGGCATGAAATGGAAGTGCGTGTGCGGCTGGGCGCAGATAAGGACGGACATATCCGGGGACTGGACCTGTATACATTATCCAACTCCGGTGCTTATGGCGAGCATGGTCCGACGACGGTAGGACTGAGCGGACACAAATCGATTCCGCTTTATACCGGAGGCCTGGAGGCATTCCGGTTTGGCTATGATGTTGTATATACCAATACGATGGCAGCAGGTGCCTATCGGGGCTACGGAGCGACACAGGGTATTTTTGCACTGGAAACCTCTGTCAACGAGCTGGCAGAGAAGCTTGGAATCGATCCGACAATCATCCGGGAAAAGAATATGCTCCGGGAAGGCATGAAAATGCCGGCCTATTATGGCGAAACCGCGAATGCCTGTGCGTTGGACAAATGCATGGCGCGCTGTAAGGAGCTGTTCCATTGGGATGAAAAATATCCCGTTCGGGATATGGGAAACGGAAAGGTGCGCGCGGCAGGCGTGGCAATGGCGATGCAGGGCTCCTGTATTTCCAATGTGGATGTCGGTTCCGCAACCGTGAAGCTTGCAGATGACGGCACCTTTAACCTGATTATCGGCGCTGCGGATATGGGAACCGGATGCGATACGATCCTTGCCCAGATGGTTGCGGAATGTATGGACTGTTCCGTAGATGATGTGGCGGTATTTGGCGCGGATACGGACGCTTCCCCTTATGATTCCGGCTCCTATGCCTCTTCCACAACCTATATCACCGGTAAGGCGGTGGAGATGGCCTGCGCAAAGCTAAAGACACAGCTCTGTGGGATCGCGGCGGGAATGCTTGGCTGCAGCACAGAAGAGGTTGTGTTTGAAAACGGACGGGTAAAGCAGATCAACACGGAGAAAAGCGTTTCTCTGGCAGAGATCAGCGTCAAAGACCAGGTAAATAACGATATTGCAGCGGTTGCGACCGCGTCCCATTCCTCCCCGGTTTCCCCGCCTCCTTACATGGTCGGAATGGTGGAAATCGAGCTGGATAAGGATACCGGAGAAGTGAAAATTCTGGATTATGTTGCGGTAGTGGACTGCGGGATTACGATCAATCCCGCATTGGCGCGTATTCAGACAGAGGGGGGTATCGTACAGGGAATCGGGCATACCCTTTTTGAAAATATCACTTATGACAGAAATGGACGCCCGATTGAGTCCAGCTTTTTACAGTATAAGGTTCCGACCCGTCTGGATATGGGGCATCTTCGCGTGGAATTTGAAAACAGCTATGAGCCAACAGGACCCTTTGGCGCAAAATCCATCGGGGAAATTGTTATCAATACCCCGGCACCTGCAATTGCCCATGCGATCTACCGGGCGACCGGCGTATGGCACAGGGAACTTCCGATTACACCGGAGAAGATTCTGATGTCGATGCCGCAGTAGGATGAAAATGCTGCAGTCCACATGCGCAACAGGTTTGTGTGTGGGCTGTGACAATAAATCACAAAATGAGGAGAGAGAAAAATGAAAAAAAGTTTCAAACTATCTGAGGAAGCATTTCAGATGGATGGGAAAATGCCCCTTTCTCAGGCAATTCCCCTTGGCTTACAGCATGTCCTTGCAATGTTTGTCGGAAACCTTACTCCGTTGTTGATCATTACGGGTGCATGTGGGCTGGCCGGCGGAGAGTTTGCACAGCTGCAGCTTTCCCTGCTGCAGAATGCCATGCTGGTAGCCGGTATTGTAACGCTGGTACAGCTGTTTTCCATCGGACCGGTGGGCGGAAAGGTTCCGATTATTATGGGTACTTCTTCCGGATTTATCGGGGTATTTAACAGTGTGGCTGCGTCGATGGGCGGCGGTGTGCTGGCGTATGGTGCGATCATGGGTGCATCCATAATCGGTGGACTCTTCGAAACGGTGCTGGGCTTTTTCTTAAAGCCCCTTCGAAAATTCTTTCCGGCGGTGGTAACCGGTACGGTTGTTATGTCGATCGGTCTGAGCCTGATCTCTGTAGGCATCAATTCCTTCGGAGGCGGAAATAATGCAAAAGATTTCGGCTCTGTGGAAAACCTGCTTCTGGCTGTTTTTGTTCTCGCAATGATTCTTGTCTTCAAGCATGGGACAAAGGGCTTTTTAAGCTCTTCTGCAATCCTGTTTGGTATTATCGCAGGCTACATTGCTGCAGTGGTAATGGGATTTGTCCTGCCTACGACCGGTGTTACTGCAGATGGCGTGGAATATACAAAAGCATGGGTATTAAACTGGAATAAGGTTGCAGAAGCTTCCTGGTTTGAAATTCCGAAGCTGATGCCGGTAAAGCCGGTGTTTGATCTGCGTGCGATTTTGCCTGTCCTGATCATGTTTATTGTAACGGCAGTGGAGACGGTCGGTGATATTTCCGGTGTAATGGAAGGCGGACTTGGCAGGGAAGCAACAGATAAGGAGCTTGCAGGAGGCGTGATGTGCGATGGCCTTGGTTCTTCCTTTGCAGCGTTATTTGGTGTATTGCCGAATACCTCCTTCAGCCAGAATGTGGGACTGGTCGCTATGACAAAGGTAGTAAACCGCTTTGCACTTGCGACCGGAGCGATTTTCCTGATCTTGTGCGGTCTTTGCCCGAAGCTGGCGGCGCTGGTTTCCATCATGCCTCAGTCGGTACTGGGTGGCGCGGCAGTTATGATGTTTTCTTCTATCGTCATCAGCGGTATTCAGCTGATCACGAAGAATCCGTTGACTGCCCGGAACCTTTCCATCGTATCGGTAGCGCTCGGTGTAGGCTACGGCATGGGCGCCAACACAGGAATCCTTGCAAATGCGCCTCAGTTTATCCAGCTGATCTTCGGCGGCTCCGGTATTGTACCGGCTGCGATGGTAGCGATTTTGTTGAATATTGTACTTCCGAAAGAGGATTAAAAAATTGCCACCTTTATGGTGGCAATTTTTTTTAGAGCAACTGTTATATGAAATTGTTATGCTGCAAAAATGTCTCTGAATGAAACGCAGGTTATAGCTTTACCGGCCCACCGCTGCATTGTCCTGTCCCATCCGTTTTAACTCCGGCAATACAGTGCAGAGCATTGTGATAAAGCAGAAGCTGCCGCCGATGACGTTGGACACCGGTTCGGCAAGGAAAACACCAGCTGTGCCCATGTGGAGTGTATAGGGCATCAGATAGGTTAACGGAACGACAATAAATACCTTTCGGAGCAGGGAGAAAAAAATCGCCTGCTTCTTTTTATTTAAGGATTTAAAGGTTGTCTGACCGATATACTGCAGATCCATGAAAATAAAAGCGGCAAAATATTGTTTCAGCGCAGGGATGGCATCGGCAACCAGCACAGAGTCGGAGCTGAAAATCCGGATCAGCATACCGGGGGCGAGGATGATCAGGCTCCACATGATGGCAGTATAGCCAAAGACCATGAGTGCCATGACAATACCGGAGTTTTTGACTCGGGACGGACGGCGGGCACCGTAATTATAGCTCAGGATAGGAGAGGTTCCCTCCGTGAGCGCGTAAATCGGCGTTTCCACGAGCTGCCGCACGCTGGAAATGATGGTCATGACGGAAATATAGATATCCCCGCCGGTGACGGAAAGGACGTTGTTACAGCAGATCGTAACAAGGCTGTTGGTCAGCTGCATGACAAAGCCGGATGTACCGAGGCTGACGATATTCTTTGCATAGCCGCTACATTGGGAAAATTCTGTTTTCCGCAGAAAGCGAACCCTCAGCTCCGCCCTTTTCGTCAGGAAAAGCAGGACGAACGAGGCAGAAAGCAGCTGGGAGAGCACGGTTGCAACTGCAGCGCCCTGCACGCCGAGGCCGAAAACAAAAATAAAGAGAGGGTCAAGGAGCAGATTGGCAGCTGCGCCGATGGCGACGGAGCACATACCAACAAGGGAATATCCCTGTGCGTTGATAAAAGGATTCATGCCGACTGCGATCATGGAAGGCAGCGTGCCGATGAGATAGAGCATCATGTATGGATATGCATAGACTAAAGCATCTGCAGACGCGCCGAAGAGCACCAGAAGGGGGCGGGCAAAAACAAGACCAATCGTCATCAAAAAGGTGGCACTGACACATACCATTGTAAAAGATGTGTTCATAATGCGGTTTGCCTGTTCTGTTTCCTTTTTTCCACGGTAAATGGAAAAAAGCGGAGCACCGCCGCTTCCAAAGAGATTGGCGAATGCGCTGAGGATGACGATCAGCGGAAAGCACAGTCCCACTGCGCCGAGGGCGGCTGTGCCGCAGCCAGGGATACGGGCGATATAGATACGGTCTACGATGTTATAGAGCAGGTTCAAAATCTGGGCAACCAGCATGGGGAGGGCCGCTCCTAGAATGTTTCCGGTTACGGTTCCGTTTTCAAAATCAATTCGTTTCATAAGTCGGGAGCTTCCTTTTCTTTCGTGTTCGTTTTCCAGTATAGCAAGCTCTGTAGAGAAAGTAAATTCCGAGTTATAGGTTCCCGACCGGAATCTCTTAACACCAGGAATAAAATTTGAAATTTCCGTCATCAGGAAAAGAAAAGGATAGCGGAAAGATCTGGATTGGTGTATGATGAGGAGCGAGTTACTGTTTTTAAATTTTATGACAGGAGAAAGAAGAAAAATGTACTTATTTTTGCTTGCGTTGATTTATATTGCATTTATCAGTCTGGGACTGCCGGATTCGCTGCTTGGCTCCGGCTGGCCGGTCATGCACGCAGAGCTTGGTGTGCCGGTGTCGTATATGGGGATCATTTCAATGATCATTTCCGGTGGGACGGTTGTATCGAGCCTGTTTTCGGACAAAATGACCCGAAAATTTGGAACCAGAATCGTAACGGTTGCCAGCGTATTTCTGACCGTTATTGCACTGTTTGGATTTTCCTTTTCTTCGCAGTTTTGGATGCTGGCCGTTTTTGCAGTGCCCTATGGATTGGGAGCAGGTGCGATCGACTCGGCGTTGAACAACTATGTGGCGCTTCATTATAAAGCGAAGCATATGAGCTGGCTGCACTGCTTCTGGGGTGTGGGCACAATTGTCAGTCCGTTTATCATGGGCTATGCGCTGACGAACCGGACGTGGAACAGCGGCTATCGCATTATTGGATTTTTGCAGCTGGCCATTGCCATTCTTTTACTTTTGACGCTGCCGGTCTGGAATATCAACAAATCTGCAACGGAAACTGCTGGAAAGAGTGTCGGACTGGTAGGTGCGCTGAAAATCAAGGGCGTTCCCTTCCTGTTGCTTGGATTTTTTGCGTATTGTGCACTGGAGGCAACAGCAATGCAGTGGGCGAGCACCTACTTTGTAGAGGTAAAAGGAATTTCTACAGAGCGTGCGGCAACCTTTGCAGCTCTGTTTTACATCGGTATTACTTCCGGAAGATTTGCAAGCGGTTTTATTACGGATAAGCTTGGTGACCAGAAAATGATCCGACTGGGAACCGGAATTTTAATTTGCGGTATCCTGGTGCTGTTTCTTCCGATTGCGTCCTATCAGGCGGCGTTTGCGGCATTTCTTGTGATCGGGTTTGGCTGCGCACCGATTTATCCCTGCATCGTTCATTCTACCCCGTCCAATTTTGGAGCAGAGAACTCCGGTGCGATCATCGGCATTCAGATGGCGAGCGCATACATTGGAACGACGTTTATCCCGCCGATTTTCGGTATCCTTGGAAATTCCATCGGATTTTTCATCCTGCCGCTATATCTGCTGGTGTTCGTGGCGCTGATGATTACGATGGTTGAGGTGACCTTCCGGATCACAAAAAACAGAAATTCTCTGTAAAATCGTGGTTTTTCGCCAATTTTTGTAAAAAAAGGAGTCAGAAATTCTCGGAAAGAGGAATTTCTGGCTCTTTTTTTGCGATGACAGTTTCTTGCAGGATCCAGCAGAATCAGCCTATAATGATGCCTGTAAAGAGGAAGCAAACCGGTATTGCGAAAGGAAAAAAGATTGAAAAAAAATTTTTTCAATCGCGAGATTTGTGTCTGTGCGCACTTGATACAAACTCGACCTACGCAAAAAACGTGCGCAGAAATGAGGAAAACTATGGAACAGCTCAGCCTTACAGCAGGAAAAGAAAAAGAAAACGTGGTTCAGATTCTGACCGATTTGATGGAACATAATAGAGAATTTCAGATTATGATTACCGTTCCCGCCAGAGCGGCAGGCGAAGAAAACTCCCTGGAATATGTACAGGCAAAAGAAGTGCCCAAACGGGACCTGGAACGGGATGTCACGAACATGATCCATGACATCGGCGTACCGGCGCATATCCGTGGATATCAGTATCTGCGCGAAGCAATTCAGATGTCAGTCAAGGACATGGATATGCTCGGCTCGATCACAAAGACGTTGTATCCGGAAATTGCGAAAAAGTATGAAACGACACCGAGCAGAGTCGAGCGCGCCATTCGCCATGCGATCGAGGTTGCGTGGAACCGCGGCAGGATGGAGACGTTGGACGCGCTGTTTGGATATACGATTAATACGGGAAAGGGAAAACCGACCAACTCGGAGTTCATCGCGCTGATCGCGGATAAAATCCGGTTGGCGTACCGGGAGTAGATGTCCTCCAGTGTTGGCTGCGTCCCGCGCTGTGTACCGCACTGACGGAGTGCGCTGTCTACATGCAACCTGTACGTGTTACTCCTGCTTATCTATCCAGCGGTCAAATCGGGAAAGACTCTCCTTGCTGCCGGACAGGATCAAAATGTCGCCGGGGCAGAAGCGGTAGTTTGGATCGACGTGCTCGATCACCTGACCGTTATGCTCGATGGCGATGATGTTTAGACCAAACCGGGCTCGCAGATTCAATTCAACGACAGATTTCTGAACGAGGGCATCCGGGACGGACAGCTTGGTGATATTCAATTTTTCACTCAGCTGGATAAAATCCAGGACCCGGGAGTTGGAAAGCCTGGTTGCCAGGCGAATTGCCATATCACGTTCGGGATAAACGACCTGTGCGCCGAGGCGTTTTAAAATCTCGCCATGCTCCGGGCTGGTGGCTTTGGCAATGACAGTCGGAATACCGAGGCTGACGAGATTTAATGTCGTCAGGATAGAGGATTCCATATGCTCGCCGATGCAGACGACCGCAATATCGCAGTTCTGGATACCGGTTTCTGTCAGGGTTTTTTTGTCCAGGGTATTGACAACAAGTGCATTTTCGGTCAGATCCCGCATCTCACGGACCCGCTCTTCTTCACGATCCATGACAAGCAGCTCTGCGCCGGAGCGTGCAAGTTCTGTCGCCAGCGCTTCCCCGAAGCGCCCAAGTCCGATAATACCGTATGCAATGGCATTTTTTTTCTTTTTTCCAAACATAATATCCTCATTTCTGAGCGGTTCGCTCGCATATTTTTCCGATAAGTTATGCAAAGATCTGCGCTGTGTCTCTGGATTGTGATCCTGCACAGTGCTGGCAGAGTGTCTGCATGCCGTGGGCGGTCACTCACCCGATGGCAATTGTCCCTTCCGGGTAGCGGACGCGTTCCCCGATCGTAAAGTACCACAGGGATGCAACAGTCAGGGGTCCGAGTCTGCCGATGTACATCATAATAATAGAAAGAATCCGGCTCTGAGCGCTCAACTGCGGTGTGATGCCGGTGGAAAGACCGGAGGTGCTGAAAGCACTGATCATTTCAAACAGTACATCCCGCAGGGAAAGCTGCGGATCAAAGATCAGCATCAGATAGGAGGCTGTCATAACCAAAAAGACAGCGAGCATACTGATGACGGAGGCCTTGCGGAACGCGTCCTTTGGGATCGCGTTGTGGAAGGCTCTTTCGGAATGGTTTGTTGCTGCGGAATAGATGCCGGAGAGCAGGACAAAAAAGGTGGTGGTCTTGATGCCGCCGCCGGTGGACGCGGGAGAGGCCCCGATAAACATCAGTCCGGAAACGACCAGCAGACCTGCAGTAGAGAAATCGCTGAGGTTATAAGTGGAAAAACCGGCTGTCCGGGCGGAGACGCTGTAGAAAAAAGCGCCGAGCCAACTGATACTCTCTGTGAGTTTTAATAAAAGTGTTCCGAAAAGCAGCAGGGCAAATGTCGTGCTCAGCACAACCCGTGTGTGCATTGACTGGCGTTTCCAGGAAAAGTGTTTCAGGGGCAGCTCAAAAATGACCGGAAAGCCAATGCCGCCGGCGATTACCAGAGCACAGGTCACGAGATTTAGAAGCACATCCTTCTGATACGGAATCAGGCTTGTCCCGTTTCCGAGCACGTCGAAGCCGGAATTGTTAAAGGAAGCAACCGAATGAAACAGGCTTAAGCCTATGGCGCGAGGCAGCGGATAATCCCGGAAAAAGACAGGAAACGAAAGAAACGCGCCCAAAAGCTCAATGAGAAGTGTCGTACAAAAGATTGCTTTGACAAATCGGATCAGGCCTTTGCCGGAATCCAGGTTCATTGCATCACGGATAACACGGCGTTCTTTCAGATTGATCTTTTTTCCCATTGCGAGCATGATCCCGACACCGATGGAAGCGACACCCAGTCCTCCGATCTGGATCAGGCAGCCGAGGACAAACTGACCAAAGGGTGAAAAGGTACTGCCGGGGTCGATGACGTTTAAGCCGGTTACACAGACTGCGCTGGTGGCAGTGTAAAGGGCGTCAAGATAGGGCAGTGCGATACCGGGCTGCAGGCTGCAGGGCAGCATCAGTAAAAGGGAGCCAAGCAGGATGTAGAAAAGAAAACCGAGGGCAATGATGCGCCCGGGGGAAAGCTTTTTCAAAAAGGTTGTCAAAGACATAGGTTAAAAATCTCCGTTAAAATATAAAAATCAAAAAAGACACTGTGAAGTCATGCATATCATTATAATCTATTTCGAAAAAAAGTTACAGTAAGGAAATCAGTTTTTTAAAATTCTCTTGACAACAGAGTTAGTCATACATATACTTAACAAGTAAACAATTAACTAGTTAACAAGAGGGAAATGTGATGGAACAAGAACAAAATGCGAAGCACTGCGGGAATCCGACACCGGAAGGCAGGCTGTCATTTCTGTTTCGACGCACGGATCGGCAGCTGCGCCGTTGTATTGAAAAAAAGGTGAATCATACGGGAGTCTATCAGAGTCAGCACCGGCTTTTGATGCACTTAAATCATCATCCGAACTGTTCCCAGGTTGAAATTGCGCGTGAGCTGGAGATTTCTCCGGCAGCGGTTGCAGTTTCCTTAAAAAAGCTGGAAAGCGGCGGATACATTACACGGGAAACCACAGAGTCTGACAACAGGACACACCGGGTGACGATCACGCCAAAGGGACGCAGTGTCATTGAGCGGAGTGAGCAGATGTTCTGGGAAACGGAAAAAGCGATGTTTGAAGGATTTTCAGAAGAGGAAATGCAGAGTCTGCAGCAGTTTTTCGAACGAATTTATGAAAATCTTCTGCGGGATCAGCAAAAGGAGGAATAAGGATCAAATGAAACGTTACGGAAAATATATCAGGCCCTGCTGGTATGCGTTTATACTGGGACCGCTTCTGATGCTGACGGAGGTAGCAGGAGAAGTACTGCTTCCGTCTTTTATGGCGGATATCATTAATGTCGGGGCAGCCAATCATGATGTAGGCTACATCCTTCAGAAGGGAATGATCATGATCCTGACGGCGTTCATCATGATGGCCGGCGGCGTTGGAGGAGCATGGTTTGCATCGGTTGCGGCGATCAACTTCGGAACAGGGCTTCGAAAAGATGCGTTCAAAAAAATCCAGACCTTTTCGTTTTCGGAGATCGACCGGTTCTCCACGGGCTCTCTGGTTACGCGTCTGACCAACGATATCACACAGGTGCAGAACCTGATCATGATGGCGCTTCGAATGATGCTTCGCGCCCCCGGCATGCTGATCGGCGCGATTATTATGGCGTTTTTGATGGATCGGGAGCTGGCGGCGGTATTTCTGATCGTTCTGCCGGTTATGACAGTAGTGATCCTTTTGCTTTTACGCATTGCATATCCGAGATTTGAGTTTATGCAGAAAAAGCTGGATGCTCTAAACTCCAATATTCAGGAGGTACTGACGAATGTGCGGGTCATCAAGTCCTTCGTCCGTGAGGATTATGAAAGTGCCCGTTTTGAAAAGTCGAACGCAGAGCTAAAGGAATCCAGCTTAAATGCATTTAAGATCGCAGTTGCACAGATGCCGCTGATGATGCTGTTTATGAACCTGACAACGCTGGTTGTGGTATGGCTTGGAGGCAATCAGATCCTGGGCGGAAAGATGCAGGTCGGTGATCTGACGGCGTTTACAACCTATATTGTGCAGGTGCTGATGTCCCTGATGATGCTGGCTATGGTATTTTTGCAGAGCTCCCGGGCATTTGCGAGCGGACGCAGGATTAACGAAGTGATGGATACAAAAGTGAGTCTGACAGACGATCATGCAGCATATCCGGAAGCAGTTGTAAAAAACGGAAAGATCGAATTCCAGAATGTTTCCTTCCGATATTACAAAGACAGTGCAGAAAAAGTGCTGGATCAGATCAATCTGACGATCGAGCCGGGACAGATGATCGGTATCATCGGATCGACGGGCTGCGGCAAAACAACGCTGGTGTCCATGATTCCGCGTCTGTACGATGTGGATGAGGGAAAGGTTTTGGTGGATGGCATCGACGTTCGGGATTATTCCCTGAATCATCTGCGGGAGGGCGTTGGTATGGTGCTGCAGAAAAATGTACTCTTTTCCGGTACGATCGAAGAAAATCTGCAGTGGGGCGATGAAAATGCTGACAAAGACCAGATTCGGGAAGCTGCAGAAAGTGCACAGGCGGAAGGCTTTATTCAAAAACTGGCAGATGGATATGATACGGAGCTTGGTCAGGGCGGCGTAAACGTTTCCGGCGGTCAGAAGCAGAGACTGTGTATCGCGCGGGCACTTTTAAAACGTCCGAAAATATTGATTCTGGATGACTCCACGAGTGCGGTGGATACAGCGACAGAAGCAAGGATTCGGGAAGCTTTTTCCACGACGCTGAAGGAGACAACAAAGCTGATTATCGCACAGCGGATCGGCTCCGTGATGGAAGCGGATCAGATCATCGTGATGGACGGGGGAAAAATCGTCGGGCTTGGCAAACATGAAGCCCTTCTGGAAACCTGTAAAGCCTATCAGGAAATTTACGACTCCCAGATGAAAAAGGAGGTGATCGCATAATGGACGAGCAGAGAAAGAAAAGACTGATTGCCAAATACAGCAAGAGCAGCGCAAAGAGGCCTGAAGGATTCGGCGGTCCCGGAGGCCCGGGAGGTCCAAGACCTGGTCCTGGCGGTGGAAAAATGAAAGTCAAAAAGCCGCAGAATACCAAAAAAGCGATTGTGCGTCTGATGGGATATCTTTCTGAAGATAAGGGACGGCTGATTTTCGTCTTTTTCTGTGTCATTGCCGGGACGATTGCGAACCTTGCAGGCTCCTATATGCTGCGTCCGATCATCAACGGATTGACCGGGGAGGGCAGCAGTGCGCAGAAGCTTCTGCATTCGCTTCTGACCATGGCAGGAATTTATATCATCGGTGTCACAGCACAGTATCTGCAGCAGCGGATTATGATCGGCGTTTCCCAGGGTGCACTGGAAAAAATCCGAAACGATTTATTTGTGAAAATGCAGCATTTGCCGGTTCGGTTTTATGATACGAACAACCACGGCGACCTGATGAGCCGTTATACGAACGACCTGGATGCGGTCGGAGATATGTTGAACAACACCGTGCTGCAGATCATTTCCAGCGTGATCACTGTAGTCGGAACCCTCGGACTGATGCTCTACACGAACGTGTGGCTGACAATTGTGACGGTTGTGATGGTTCCGCTCATGATGAAAGCGGGCGGAGCAGTGGCAGGAAAGAGCCGGAAATTTTATCAGGCGCAGCAGGCAGCGATCGGTACTTTAAACGGTTATATCGAAGAAACGATGACGGGACAGAAGGTTGTAAAGGTGTTCTGCCATGAAAACGTTGCGGAGGAAGAGTTTGAATACTTAAACGACGATCTTCGCGGAAAACAGATTTTCGCTCAGTTTTTTGGAGGAATCATGGGACCGGTCATGGGCAACTTAAGCCAGGTCAGCTATTCCCTGACTGCGATGATCGGTGGTATATTATGCGTGCTGCAGGGCTTTGATATTGGCGGTCTGACTGTATTTGTCAACTATTCCAGACAGTTCTCCAGACCGATCAATGAGCTGTCCATGCAGATGAATACAATCTTTTCCGCTCTTGCGGGTGCAGAGCGTGTGTTCCAGGTGATGGATGAAGCGCCGGAAACTGCAGACGCAGCGGATGCGGTTGTTTTAAATCCCTGCAAAGGACATGTGGAGTTAAAGGATGTGACGTTTGGCTATGTGCCTGGTCATACGATTTTGAAGCATATTTCCCTGTATGCGAAACCGGGACAGAAGATCGCGTTTGTCGGCAGTACCGGCGCGGGCAAGACGACGATCACGAACCTGATCAACCGGTTTTACGAGATCGACAGCGGAGAAATCCTGATGGATGGCGTGGATATCCGCAAGGTTGGACGAGAAAACCTGCGCAGTAATATCGCAATGGTGCTGCAGGATACGCACCTGTTTACCGGAACGATCCGGGAAAATATCCGCTATGGCAGGCTGGATGCGACCGATGCAGAGGTCGAGCAGGCGGCAAAAATGGCCAGCGCACATTCCTTTATCATGCGTCTGGAAAACGGATATGATACGATGATCGAGGGAGATGGCGCAAACTTAAGCCAGGGACAGAGACAGCTGTTAAACATTGCCCGTGCGGCAATTTCCAAGGCGCCTGTCCTGATCCTGGATGAGGCAACGTCCTCTGTCGATACGAGAACCGAGCGACATATTGAGCATGGTATGGATCGCCTGATGGCAGAACGGACAACCCTTGTCATCGCCCACAGGCTTTCCACTGTTCGAAACGCGAATGCGATCATGGTATTGGAAAACGGCGAAATCATCGAGCGCGGCGATCACGATCAGCTGCTGGAACAAAAGGGAAGATATTACGAGCTTTATACCGGCAAGAAACAGCTGGCGTAAAAGATTTTAAAACAAAAAAGAACCAGGCTGCAGCCTGGTTCTTTTTTGTCTGCGTCACGGCAATGCAAACTCGCTGTGGGTGCGCAGAATAATCTGATTTTATTTCGCCGGGAAGCGGTTTAAAATCGTTTCCAGGTATTCGGTACGAATAACAGCAGCAGTGGGAACAGCTCCAGGCGTCCGGCAAGCATGTCGAAGATCAGGACAAGCTTGGAAAAGTCGGAAAACATGGAAAAGTTTCCGCTCGGACCCACCAGGGAAAGACCGGGACCGATGTTGTTGAGTGTCGCAGCAACTGCAGAAAAGTTGGTGATAAGATCGAAGTTATTCAGCGCGATCAGCAGCATGGAAAAGGCAAAAATAAAAATGTAGACGCCCATGTAAACATTTGTGGAGCGGACAACCTCGTGCTCGATCGCCTTGCCGTCAATCTGGATGCGGCGTACACTCCTGGGATGCAGCAGCTGGATCAGTTCTTTTTTTACCGTTTTCAGCATGATCAGGATGCGGGAAACCTTAATGCCGCCGCCTGTACTTCCGGCACAGGCACCGACAAACATCAGCAGGACGAGGATGGTGCGGGAAAACTCCGGCCACAGGTCAAAGTTTGTTGTGGCATAGCCGGTTGTTGTAATGATGGAAGCAACCTGGAAAATCGTCTGCTGGAATGCCTGTGCAAAGCTGCTGAAATATCCGCGTACATTGAAGGTGATCGCAAGCGTTGCTGCAGCGATAATCAACAGATAGGCACGAACTTCTTCACTTTCCCATGCCTGTCTGAATTTACGGATCAGGATCAGGAAGTAGGCGTTAAAGTTGATGCCGAACAGGATCATAAAGATCGTGATAATGACCTGACAATAGGTGGAATAGCCTGCAATGCTGTCGTTTTTGATGCCGAAGCCGCCGGTGCCCGCCGTGCCGAGGGAGAGCGTGATGGAATCAAACAGCGGCATGCCGCCAAACAGCAGGAGGAAAATCTCAATAATTGTCAGGACAATGTAAATCATGTACAAAATTTTTGCAGTGGATTTTACCTTCGGAACCAGACGGGTAACGGAGGGACCCGGGCTTTCTGCCTTCATCAGGTTCATATGGCTGCCGCCTGTGAGGGGAATCAGAGTCAGCAAAAAGACCAGAACACCCATACCGCCGATCCAGTGCGTAAAGCTGCGCCAGAACAGCAGACAGTGAGGAAGCGCTTCCACGTCTGTCAGAATGCTTGCACCGGTTGTTGTAAAGCCGGAAACGGTTTCAAACAGCGCATCGACCGGATTGGGAATATAACCGGAAAGTACAAAGGGAAGTGCACCGACACAGCTTAATACGATCCAGCAAAGTGCAGTCGTGGCAAACCCCTCACGCAGGTAGAATACACGGTTTTTCGGCTTCCTTATAACTAAAGGAAGACCGATCAGCAGGCATAACAGGACAGCAGCAACGAGTGACCAACCGCTGCTTTCCTGATAGATCAGGGCTACCAGACAGGAGGGAAGCATAAAGGCCGCCTCCAGATTTAAAATCCAGCCGATAATATAAAAAATAATAGAATAGTTCATCGGGCGCACCTATTTTCTCAGGATATCCAGGATATCGCCGAGACCTTTCTGAGTGGTAACGATGATGACAGTGTCACCGACCTGGATCGTATCCTGACCACGGGGAATCCAGGTTTTACCCTTTCGGTTGATGCTGCCGATCAGCAGGTTGGATTTTAATTTCAGCTCTGCCAGCGGAATATCCGTGACGGCAGAGGTATCATGGATGGCAAATTCCAGCGCTTCTGCGCGTCCGTCCAGAATTTGATACAGCGTCTCGACGTTACTGCCGATGGAATTGGACATCGCGCGGACATACTGTAAAATATAGTCCGCCGTCAGATGCTTAGGATAAATGACGCTGCCGATATCGAGGTTGTTGATAATCTCGGTAAAGGCGATTTTTGTCACCTTTGTGATGAGTTTTGCGTTGGAGTTTGCCTTGGCGAACAGAGAAAGCAGGATATTCTCCTCATCCAGACCGGTTAAGGTCAAAAAGGATTCCGCTTCGGAAAGACCTTCTTCCAACAGCAGCTGCTTGTCCGTTCCGTCTCCATAGATGATGGTGGAATCAGGTAAAAGCACGCTCAGCTGTTCGCAGCGGTCGCGGTTATTTTCCACGATGCGGACGTTGATATTCATCGCCTGCAGGAGGTTTGCTGTGTAATAGCCGAGCTTTCCGCCGCCGACGATCATCGCGTTTTTGACCTGACCGGTTTTAAAGCCGATGTGCTTGAAAAAGGTGGAGGCATTCTGCGGGGAAGCGATGATGGACAAGAGATCGTTGTCCCGCAGGATAAAATTACCATCCGGGATCGCGATCAAGTCGCCGCGCTCTACGGCGCAGATTAAAATGTCGCTGTTTGTATGGGAGCCGATCTGGCTGACCGGCATGTTATTTAAGTGAAACTCCGGTTTGATGCGGAATTTTAACAGCTCCACGCGTCCTTTTGCAAAGGTGTCGATCTTGATCGCGGAGGGAAAACGCAGCAGACGGGAAATTTCCGTTGCGGCGGTCAGCTCTGGATTGATAATCATGGAGATGCCGAGCTTTTCCTTGATGAATCCGATTTCCTTATTATAAATCGGATTGCGGACGCGGGCGATGGTATGGCAGTTGCCCGCCTTTTTGGCAATCAGGCAGCAGAGCAGGTTTAATTCGTCGGAACCGGTCACTGCAATTAACAGATCGGCTTCTTCAACGCCCGCCTCCTGCTGGATATTGACGCTGGCACCGTTTCCAAGAATGCGCAGAGCATCCAGCTCTTCCGGGATGGAGGAGAGCTTCTGGGAGGATTCATCTATCAGTACGACATCGTGTTTTTCAGCGGAAAGCAGTTCCGCCAGTGTCAGGCCGACCTTGCCGCAGCCAATAATAATAATTTTCATGTTAGCCTCATCTTTTGAACTTGTTATTCGTCGTGTGTAAGGAGCAGATAGGGACTACTCCCACTCACTAGCACTCATTATAGCACGACGCAAATTTATTGCAATTGCAAAAAATATTCTTGACAAAAATTTAATTCTTCCCTATAGTGTACATAGTACACGGACAAAGATGAGGAAGAAGAAGAGTACGTTTACCCGGCTGACAGAGAGGGTCCCGGATCGCTGAAAGGAGACCTGAGCAAAGGAGAACGGAATGTGGCTTTGGAATCGGAGAGCTGAATGCGCAGCTGCGTGGTAAGCCTTCACGGTAGTCCCCGTTATCGGACAGCGGTTCTAGAGGAATGACCGCGACAAGATTCCGAAACAGCTGGCGGCGCAGTCTCTGCAGCAGATCAGTTTTTCCGGAAAACAAAGGTGGTACCGCGTTTGGATTCAGACGCCCTTTGACAGAGTTTTCTGTCGAAGGGCGTTTTTTTATCGTATAGGAAACTTCGTTTCCATAAGATAAAAAAAGCTCCGCGAGGATGCGCACTCGGCGCAAGGGTAGATGGTTGCCGAAGCAACCGCGCCTCGGCGCGAGAATGTGCCAAGGCACATTCTTTTTCATTCGCAGGATTTCTGATTTTTTCTCTCGGCGTCCCAAAGCCCTATAGCGGCAAAAATGAAAATGGAGGAAACAATGAGCAAGGAACTGGCAAAAACCTATGATCCCCATGGCATTGAGGATCGTCTGTACCAGAAATGGCTGGATAAGAAATATTTTCATGCGGAAGTAGACGAGAGCAAGAAACCGTTTACCATCGTCATTCCGCCCCCGAATATCACAGGACAGCTGCATATGGGGCACGCGCTGGACAATACCATGCAGGATATTCTGATCCGTTTTAAGAGAATGCAGGGATATAATGCGCTCTGGCAGCCCGGAACAGACCATGCGAGCATTGCAACAGAGGTTAAAATTATCGAGACACTCAAAAAAGAAGGCATCGATAAGCGTGACCTTGGCAGAGAAGGATTTTTAAAGCGCGCCTGGGAATGGAAAGAGGAATACGGTGGGAGAATCATCAATCAGTTAAAGAAGCTGGGCTCCTCCTGTGACTGGGACAGACTCCGTTTCACGATGGACGAAGGCAGCAATCAGGCTGTTACAGAAGTATTCTGCCGCATGCACGAAAAAGGCTGGATTTATAAAGGAAACAGAATCGGCAACTGGTGTCCTGTCTGCAAAACTTCTATTTCTGATGCAGAGGTTGTATACGAAGAACAGGCTGGTCATTTCTGGCATATCAAATATCCGCTGATCGATGAAAACGGAGAGGTAAGCACGACAGAATTTCTGGAATTTGCGACCACCCGTCCGGAAACCATGCTGGGCGACAGTGCGGTTGCAGTTAACCCGTCCGACGAGCGTTATCAGCATCTGGTTGGCAGAAAGGTTCTGCTGCCGATTGTAAACCGTCAGATTCCGATCGTTGCGGATTCCTATGTAGATATGGAATTTGGTACCGGCGTTGTAAAGATCACTCCGGCACATGACCCGAATGACTTTGAGGTAGGAAAACGTCATAACCTGGAGCAGATTAATATCTTAAATGATGATGCAACCATCAATGAAAACGGCGGTAAGTTCGAAGGCATGGATCGCTATGAAGCGAGAAAAGCCATTGTGAAGGAATTAGATGATATGGGTCTGTTAGTCCGGATCGAAGACTACAGCCATAATGTAGGCACCCATGACCGCTGCGGCACGACCATCGAGCCTATGATCAAAAAGCAGTGGTTTGTAAAGATGGACGAGCTGATTAAGCCCGCAGTAAAAGCAGTTCAGGAGAAGGAAATCCGTCTGATTCCGGAACGCATGGAAAAGACCTACTTCAACTGGACGGACAACATCAAAGACTGGTGTATTTCCAGACAGCTGTGGTGGGGACACAGAATTCCGGCTTATTATTGCGATTCCTGCGGCGAAACCGTGGTAGCGCGCACCGAGCCGACTGTTTGCCCGAAGTGCGGCGGCACACATTTTACACAGGATCCCGATACGCTGGATACCTGGTTTTCTTCCGCACTGTGGCCCTTCTCCACTCTCGGCTGGCCGGAAAAGACGAAGGAGCTGGAATATTTCTATCCGACTGATGTGCTTGTAACTGGTTACGATATCATTTTCTTCTGGGTTATCCGTATGATTTTCTCCGGATATGAGCAGATGGGCGAAAAGCCGTTTAAAACAGTACTATTCCACGGACTTGTAAGAGACTCTCAGGGACGCAAGATGAGCAAATCCCTCGGAAACGGTATCGATCCGCTGGAAATCATCGACAAATACGGTGCGGACGCACTGCGCCTGACGCTGATCACCGGCAATGCGCCCGGCAACGACATGCGTTTCTACATGGAGCGTGTAGAAGCGAACAGAAACTTTGCAAACAAGGTATGGAACGCATCCCGTTTCATCCTGATGAATATGGAAGGCAAGGAAGTTCCTGCGGATGCGTCTGCGCATCTGGAGCCTGCCGATAAGTGGATTCTCTCCCGTTTGAATAACGTCGTAAAAGAAGTGACCGACAACATGGAAAACTTCGAGCTGGGTGTTGCCGTACAGAAGGTTTATGACTTTATCTGGGATGAATTCTGCGACTGGTATATCGAGATGGTAAAACCCCGTCTGTATGCGACGGACGATGCCAACAGCCAGAACGCTGCACTGTGGACGTTAAAAACTGTCCTGATCGACGCTTTAAAACTTCTGCATCCGTATATGCCTTTTATTACTGAAGAAATCTTCTGCACCCTGCAGTCCGAAGAGGAATCCATCATGATTTCCTCCTGGCCGGTTTATCAGCAAGAGAGACACTTCGAGAAAGAAGAGCAGGAGATTGAAATCCTCAAGGAAGCTGTCCGCGGCGTCCGCAACGTCCGTACCAGCATGAACGTTCCGCCTTCCAGAAAAGCCCATGTTTATGTGGTAAGCGACCAGAAAGAGCTGCAAAATACCTTCGAGGAGGGCAAGCTGTTCTTTGCATCCCTGGCGAGCGCATCCGATGTGACCTGTCAGGCGGACAAGACTGGCATCGCAGAGGACGCGGTATCCGTTGTGATCCCGAACGCAACCCTTTATATTCCATTTGCAGAGCTGGTTGATCTCGCAAAAGAGATCGAGCGTCTGGAAAAAGAAGAGAAGCGCCTCGAGGGCGAGCTTTCCAGAGTAAATGGCATGCTGCACAATGAGCGTTTCATGAGCAAGGCACCGGAAAGCAAGATCGCAGAAGAGCGCGGCAAACTGGAAAAATACACGCAGATGATGGAACAGGTAAAAGAACGGTTAGGTCAGCTGCGCAAGTAAGCGGGAAGAGACACGATTTCAGCGAAATATGGGTTTCTCATTAATAGAAAAGTGCAGGGCGGTTTTGTGAAAAAAGCAGAGCCGCTCTGTTTTTGTTCATGCAACGTTGCATTCCTGTAAACCGGGTGGGATTGCAGCATGTCTGCAGTTTCTGACGGAAAAACGCGAAAATGCGAAGTGCTTTCCTGAATTTCCGGAAAAATTAGATTGATTTTTTTGTGTGCCCTGCGTATTATAATGGTATTGAATCCATGAGGATAAGAGCAGATAAGCGGGAGGATGCGCATGATCAACTTTGAAGAAGAATTGAAAAAGTTCCATCCCAGCCTTGAAATCGATGAGGCGGAGGATGTGATTATAAACCACAATATGACAGACTTTACGGATATTCTGGTAGACATGGTCAAAGAGCAGGAAAAAGAAATGGCCGATGCCGCCGGGAAGAAAGAGTAAAGGAGCAAATATATGCAGTGTTATAATTGTGGAGCAGATCTGACAGAAAAGAATTTCTGCACGAACTGCGGGGCAGATGTTTCGAGATATAAGAAGCTTCTGAGCATTTCCAATTACTATTATAATGACGGGTTGGATAAAGCCGGTGTCCGGGATCTTTCCGGGGCGATCGAGAGCCTGAAGCTGTCGTTGAAATTCAACAAATATCATATCGAGGCGAGAAACCTCCTGGGATTGATTTATTTTGAAATGGGCGAGACTGTTCCGGCGCTGAGTGAATGGGTCATCAGTAAAAACCTTCGCCCGGAGAAAAATATCGCGGATGATTACATCAACGCAGTGCAGAAGAGTCCGACGCAGCTGGAAGAGTTTGCACAGATGAGCCGGAAATATAATCAGGCGCTCAGCTACTGTTATCAGGACAGCAAGGATCTGGCGCGGATTCAGTTGAAAAAGGTGCTTTCCGACCATCCGAATTTTGTACAGGCACATCTGCTTTTGGCGCTTTTGTACATGGATGCGGCGGACTGGGAGAAAGCGCGCAAGGAGCTGACCCGCTGCCTGCGGATCGACTGCGCGAATACGACGGCGCTTCGGTATATGCATGAAGTGGACATTGCGTTAAAAACCGATGACGACGGGAAATTTGTCCGCAAACAGGGAAAGGGCGAGGAAGTCGTCAAATACCAGAGCGGCAATGAGACGATTATTCAGCCGATCAGCCAGATAGAACCGAAAAAGAGCTTCGGGTGGCTGTGGGGAACGCTCGCAGGTCTTGCGGTCGGTGTAGCGGTATCCTGGTTTTTGATCCTGCCTGCGCGGGTACAGATCGCACAGACGGAGTTAAACAATAAGCTGACAGCAGTCGGGGAAGAAGCCGACCGCAAAAATGCAGAGATTTCCAGCTTAAATCAGCAGATAGAGACGCTGACTAAGGAAAATGACGAGCTGACGGCGCAGAACGGCAAGCTGTCCGGCGCGGACGGCAGCATGAGCGCGGTAGAAGCGCTGTTGAATGCGGCAAGTGTTTATATGGAGACGCCGGACGATATCGAAGCGCTTTCTGAAGCGGTGGACAAGATCAGCCGCGATGCGATGGAGAGCAGCGATACCTCCGAGGCGGCGCGCAAGCTCTATCAGCAGCTTTTGCAGGACACCGGCACAGATCTTGCAGCGAACTATTATGACACCGGCTACAAGGCATATCGTTCCGGGGATTATGAGACGGCGATTGAAAACCTGACGAAAGCGGTTTCCTATGATGAGACGAACAGTGAAGCGCTTTATGCGCTGGCAAATTCCTATCGCGACAACGGCAACAAGCGCCAGGCGAAGGAAACCTACCAGAAGGTAATTGAACTGTTCCCGAACACGGAAAAAGCAACCCAGTCCCAGCGCGCGCTGGATCAGCTGGACAATTAAAAGGCGACAATTTAAAAAGGATTTTACAAAAGAGGATGAAAAGCAGGATAGCTTTTTGTCCTCTTTTTGCTATCTACAGATTCCGAATGTTTGCAGATTGCCGTGCGGCAATTTGGGGATAGCTATTTCAAGGTTAAGGTTCCCAAGCCGTTTGTGCCTGCACGAAATTTATATAGAAAAAGGAGAGTAGCATGGAAGAGGATTATAAAATTATCGATCACTATCTGATGATCCGCCTGCCTGAAGAAATCGACCACCACAGTTGCAGCGTGATCTGCAGGAGGGCGGATCACATGATGTTGGACAACAGCGTCAGCCACATCGTGTTTGATTTTTCCGACACAAAATTTATGGACAGCTCCGGCATCGGCGTACTGGCGGGGCGTTACCGCAAGATTTCCTGTTTTGGAGGCAAGGTGTATGTGATTCACGCCAACCGGCGCATCCGGAAAATTTTGGAAATGTCGGGCATCGGCGATATCGTGGAGATGATAGATCAGGAGGAAAAGATTGAAAAATAAAATTTTCAATCGCGAGATTTGTGTCTGCGCGCACTTGACACAAACTCGGCATGCGCAAAAAGCGTGCGCAGAAATGAGAGGAAAGCATGAATAACATGAAAGTGGAATTTGAAGCCCTGCCGGAAAACGAAGGCTTTGCGAGGGTTGCTGTAGCGGCGTTTTTGACGCCCTTAAATCCGACACTGGAGGAGATCGAGGACGTCAAAACTGCCGTTTCGGAGGCAGTTACAAACGCAGTCATCCACGGATATAAGGAGCAGGGAGGAACGATTGAAATTTCCTGTGTGCTGGAAAAGGATCTTTTGAAAATGGAAATCACCGATCAGGGCTGCGGGATCGAAAATGTGGAACAGGCGATGGAGCCGATGTTCACGACGCGCCCGGATCTGGAACGTTCCGGTATGGGATTTTCTTTTATGGAAGCGTTTATGGACTGCTTGGAGGTGGAATCGACCGTGGGGAAGGGGACGCGTGTGATTATGGAAAAAAAACTGGGAAATGCGCCGTGGGTCAGTGATCCGGATCAAGAAGAGGAGTAGCACATGGAAATATCAGTATTGATCGAAAAGGCGCAGGCAGGAGATGCGTCTGCCAGAAAAATACTGATAGAAGAAAATCTGGGACTGGTTCACCATATTGTGAAACGGTTTGCAGGGCGGGGATACGAGGCGGAGGATCTGTTCCAGACCGGAACGATCGGACTGATGAAAGCGATTGATCATTTTGATTTAAGCTACGATGTCAAATTTTCTACATATGCGGTTCCTCTGATTGCAGGAGAGATCCGGCGTTTTCTGCGCGATGATGGACCGGTCAAGGTCAGCCGGTCATTAAAGGATGCGAATTATAAGCTGCGGCAGGAGGCTGCGCGCATTCAGACGCAGGAGGGACGCGACCCGACGCTGCGCGAGCTGTGTGAAAAAACAGGAATCGCCTATGAAGACGCGGTCATGGCGGTCGCTGCAGCCGGGGAGGTTGAATCGCTGTCAAAGCCGGTCTATGAGGGGGATGGGAAAGAGATCGCGCTGATGGATCAGCTTGCGGCACGGTCTGCAGACAACACCTGGGAGGACGCAGAAAAGAACCGGCTGGTAGACCGGATGCTGTTAAAACAGCTTATAGACGAGCTTCCCGAACAGGAAAAAATCCTGATCCGGCTGCGCTACTACGAGGATCAGACGCAGGCCCAGATCGCCAAAAAACTCGGTATCAGCCAGGTGCAGGTTAGCCGAATGGAAAAGAAAATCCTGATCCGCATGCGAGAGCGGTCGGGGGTGTAGGACAGCGATGAGGACTGCATAGCTGTAGAAAGCGCTCGGCGGCAGCGATGGCAGCAGGGCAGTGCGTAGAACCAGCTGGCGGCAGATGGTACGATTTTTGCAGACAGCCCGAAAAAGAAAAAACGTCTGATCTGCATAACTTTTTTTGCCCGGGTGCATACTGTGTGAAACAGGAGGAACATACAGATGCCGAAAGAAGTGCTGTATTTAAAGCTTGAGCAAAACGCAGAGCTGTCCGGCGAAAGCGTGCATATCAGCGATCTTGGAAAATTATATTGTAAAACGCAAAGCGTGCAGAATCGATGCAGAATGCTTCCTGTTTTCCGATTTGAGGAAAAAGATAAGGGGCGCCGGGTGGTTAGCGCGCTTTTTGTGATTTCGCTTTTGCAGCAGGACAATCCGAATCTGGAGGTGGAAAGCATCGGCGCGCCGGAAACGGTGGTGGAGCAGGTAAAAGTCAGTCGTTATCCGGGCTTCTGGCAGGTGTGTAAAATCGTCTTTGTCTGCTGCATCTGCTTTTTTGGCGCAGCGTTTACGATCATGGCGTTTCATAACGACATTGGGATTCGCGAGGTGTTCGGGCAAATTTACGAGCTTTTGACCGGACAGGAGCCGCAGTCGGTTACAGCGCTGGAAATCGCGTATTCGATCGGGCTGGCACTTGGCATTTTGGTGTTTTTCAACCATATCGGTGGGAGGAGGATTACGTCCGATCCGACACCGATCGAAGTGGAAATGCGTAAATATGAAACGGACGTCAATCAGGCATTGACAGAAACTGCAGATCGGGAAAAAAAGACGCTGGACGTCTGAAAGGGGGGAAAATTGTGATTTTATCGAAGCTTTTGCCGGTGGTTGTCGGACTGGGCGCAGGAATCCTCGTTTCGGCAGGCGTTTTTACGGTGCTGCTTTCAGTAGGACTTGTGCCACGCTTTGCAGGAAAGACCCACACGGGGAAAAAAATTTTTCTGTACGAAGAAATGGTTGTCTTTGGAACGCTCGTCGGCTGTCTGGCAAGCGTATTTCCGGGCGCAGTAATTTTTGGCAGGGAATGGTTGCAGAAAAGGTTGGAAGCGGGAGCAGCTTTTGAGTGTCTGGTTCTGACGGCGGAAGCCCTGACCGGTCTGTTTGCCGGAATTTTCGTCGGCTGCCTGGCACTTGCAATTGCAGAAATGCTGGACTCCATTCCGATTCTGACGCGTCGGATCGGTTTTCGGCACGGACTCGGGCTGATGGTGATTTCCATTGCGATGGGAAAAGCGGTTGGAAGCCTGTTGTATTTCTGGCATCCTATTTTTCGGTAAAAACTCCGTTACAAACGGTGAATCGTGCAGCAGATTCGGAAAGGAACAGCATATGGAAAAGTATCAGGCAGATCAGTCTTTTCAGAAACAGTATGAAAAATATATCAAACAGGTGACGCCGACGCACAATCTTGCATTGCAGATGCTGCATGCATTTGTGGCAGGCGGTATAATATGCACGGTAGGACAGATTATTTTGAACGTTGCAAAGTTAAACGGATTGGACGATGCGGCAGCAGGAAGCGTGTGTGCGATTCTGCTTGTTCTGGCGAGCGCGCTTCTGACCGGCTTTAACCTTTATCCGTCTCTGGTAAAGTGGGGCGGGGCGGGGGCGCTGGTTCCGATTACCGGTTTTGCCAATTCCGTAGCCGCCCCGGCGATTGAATTTCAGAAGGAGGGACAGGTATTCGGAATCGGCTGCAAAATTTTTACGATCGCCGGACCGGTTATTTTGTATGGAATTTTCGTCAGCTGGGTGCTTGGACTGATTGGATGGATCGGTTCGCTTTTATAATTTTCCCGCTCGCAGGAAATCAGTCTGCGAAATGCTGCCGGTGAATGTTGTTGAAACGATGCCGTTCACCCGCGCCATTCGCAAAATCGCAGCTTCGCTGCTCCCCGCTGCTTCGCAGCTTCTTTTGCTCATGAAATGGCGCTCCCCTCGTGCCTTCTTACAGACTGATTTTCCCGCTCGCAGGAAATCAGTCTGCAAAAAGGCACGGGTGAACTTAGTCGATCACATGGTGCTGCAGCCATTTGCGGGAGTGGAAGCGGAGCATGAAAACGACCGCACGCACGCTCCAGTCTGCGAACATGCCGATCCAAACCGCGATGGGACCGAAGCCACAGAAGCGGCATAAAAAGATGCACAGGCTTACCCGGCACAGCCACATGCTGGCGCAGGAGGTAATCATGGAAAATTTCACATCGCCGGCTGCGCGCATGCCGTAAGCGGGAATAAAGGAAAGCACCCACGAAATCGGTTTGGTGATGGTAATAAATGCGACCATCTGCAGGCAGAGGCGGGCGCTTTCTGCTTCCATGCCGCCGAGGATGGTGACAGGCTTTGCGAGCAGATAGACGACGGCACAGGAGATGAGGATGACGATTTCCGAAAGCCAGGACAGCCTTTTGATGTAATAAATCGCTTCATCTTTCCGTTTTGCACCGATACACTGACCGACGACGGTCATCAGTCCGATGCCGACACCCATGGCGGCGATTCCGTTTAACGCCTCCAGGATACTGGTCATTGCCTGCGCGGCGATGGCAACCGTACCGAGAGTGGAGACGGTTGACTGAATGGCGAGCTTACCGAACTGGAACATGCTGTTCTCAATTCCGGATGGAATACCGATGAATAAAACGCGTTTGATCAAAGACCAGTCCGGACGGATAGAAAAGTAATTGCGTACATAAATCTGTTCTGCAGGGTTTCTCAGCTGCCAGATCACGACGATCGCACAGAAAATACGGGAAATCAGGGTGGAAATTGCCGCGCCGGCGACGCCCATGCCAAAGACGAATATCAGGATCGCATTTCCTCCGATATTTAAGAAGTTGGAAAGGATGGAAATCGTCATAGGACCTTTGGTGTTGTTTTGTGCACGCAAAATGGAAGCACCTGCATCGTATAGACCGATGAATGGGAACGACAAAAGTGTGAAGAAAAAGTAAATCTGGGAGTTTGCCATAACGTCCGTGTCTACAGTGCCGAAAATCAGACGAAGCAGCGGAAAACGGAAGATCAGGCATAAAAGCGACAGCGAACAGGAAAGGACGAGCATAACGAAAAGCACCTGCTCTGCGGAACGCTTCGCCTTTTTTAGGTTCTGACTGCCGAGGTACTGGGAGCAGAGAATCGCGCCGCCTGCCGCCAGCGCGGAGAGCGCCTGAATCACTAAAATGTTGATTGCATCAACGAGAGAAACTGCGGAAATTGCAGCGGAGCCGACGTTGCTGACCATCATCGTGTCGGCGGTTCCCATTAGGGAAGACAGAAGCTGCTCGACCATGATGGGGACAAGCAGCGTCCGAAGCTGTTTATTGGTGAAAAGATGTTGTGTTGCTGTTTGTTTTTTTGTGTTCACGAAAAAATCATGCGCCTCCTGAAATATTGGAAAAATCTGCGGAAAATAAAAAACCTTCTGTATCATAGCAGAAAATAAAATGGATGAAAATAGGGAAAACAGCTCATTTTTTACAGAAGAAGAAAGCCTTTTATGCTGTTAGAAAAACTACAGATGTGGTAAGATGAAAAAGATACTACTGTGGCACCCTTCCGGGAAAGAGTGCCGGCAGAAATTGGATGAAAAATCCGGAGACATGAGGGATGAGAGATGAGTGAGAAAGTACAACAGACAGAAACCGGAAATGCGCTGCAGCGTTTCCTGAAACGGAAAAACATTATTTTTTCGGCAAAACGTTATGGAATCGACGCGTTGGGCGCGATGGCGCAGGGATTGTTTGCATCGCTTTTGATCGGTACAATTATCGGAACGCTGGGAGAGCAGATCGGAAGTCAGGTGCTGGTGGACGCCGGAGGCTTTGCAAAAAGCGTGGCCGGACCGGCGATGGCAATTTCGATCGGCTATGCACTGCAGGCACCGCAACTGGTATTATTTTCCCTGCTTGCAGTCGGGGCGGCAGCCAATTCGCTGGGCGGGGCGGGCGGACCGCTTGCAGTTTTGATCGTTGCGATTGTGGCGGCGGAATGCGGCAAGGCGGTTTCCAAGGAAACGAAGATTGATATTTTAGTCACGCCTCTGGTGACAATCCTTTCCGGAGTGCTGCTGTCGATGTGGTGTGCGCCGACAATCGGAGCTGCTGCGAGCGCAGTCGGAAGCCTGATCATGTGGGCGACGGAGCTGCAGCCGTTCTTTATGGGTATTTTGGTATCGGTTATTGTAGGTGTTGCGCTGACGCTGCCGATCAGCTCTGCAGCAATCTGCGCGGCGCTGAACTTAACCGGGCTTGCCGGGGGTGCGGCAGTTGCGGGCTGCTGTGCGCAGATGGTCGGCTTTGCGGCGATGAGTTTCAAAGAAAACAAGTGGAGCGGACTAATTTCCCAGGGATTGGGCACAAGTATGCTGCAGATGGGCAATATCGTAAAAAATCCGCGCATCTGGATTCCACCGACGCTGGCGGCAGCCATCACCGGACCGATTGCGACCTGTCTGTTCCGGCTTCAGATGAACGGACCCGCAGTTTCCTCCGGAATGGGAACCTGCGGACTGGTGGGACAGATCGGCGTTTATACCGGCTGGCTGGAAGAAATTGCAGCGGGCAGTCGGAGTCAGATTACAGCGTTTGACTGGATCGGCATGATCTTGATCTGCTTCGTGCTTCCGGCGGTGCTGAGCCTGGTGTTTGGACAGATTTTAAGAAAAATCGGCTGGATCAAAGAAGAGGACCTGAAGCTGTAAAGCATTTGGACAAGAAGGCAGCATTCAGATAAAAGCGTTATCAGAGGAAAGACTGCTGCATTTACGGCAGAAAAGGAGGGTATATGATTTCTGAAAAAAAGAGCGGAGCGCCGTACTTAAACGTCTGGTTCGGCAATTTTTACCGACCGGCGTATGACGATCAGGCGTTTGTCGCAGAGGGGATGGAGCTGTTAAAAAAGCTCGGCTTCAATAGTGTTTTGCTCGATTCCAAGGACTGGGAGGATTTTCGGGAACGCTATGAGGGAAAGCCTGCGAGCCAGTATGTCGGCATGCAGGAGTTTATGATGGAGCAGATCAAAAAGCAGGGGATGAGCCATACATTTCTGGCAATTTATCTGAATGCAGATAACCTGTATCCGAATATTCGCTTTAGCCCGCCGGTGTTCGGGGAATCTGTTGTGACGGCAAAAGGCAATGACGGTCGCTGGTATCGTTATTGGTCGGAGAAAGCGCAGGAGACGATGACGGAGCACGTTTCACAGCTTTTAGAGATGTACGGTGAAAATATGACCCGGATCGAAGTGGACGGGGAAGAAAAAAAACCGCTGTGCAGCATGTGGGACCCGGTCGTTGCACCGAGCTTCGATGAGGATGGAAAAAAGCGCTATCGCAGCTGGCTTGAAAAACGTTATAACGGAGATATTAAAACCTTTAACCGCTTCTACAAAACGGAAGCAAACAGCTTTGAAACGATCGAACCCGAGCAATACTGGTTTGAACTGCGTTATCCTGGAAAAAATGGTTTTTCGGAAAAAGAGCTGGAAGACCGGGATGAAAAATGCCGCGTATGGATGGACAACCAGCGCTGGAAAAGCGACGAGCTGGTGCTTTATTTTGAAGCGATGCAGAAAAAGCTCCATGCACTTGATCCGCAGCTGTATCTGTGCCCGGATTTGAGCCAGTGGGGATATTTTTTGAACGTGGATGGAAGCTTTTTAACCGGTGCAGGGCTTTCTGATCTGTGGGATACGGCGGTGCGAGGCGCTGATTTTTACCGGATTGCCCCGTATGTGGATGCGGCGCATTTTATTTCTGTGCCGGTGCTTCCAAACGGTGACCCGGACTGCTATGTGACAGCATGTCAACACAGTATGATGCGGAATATGAATCGTGGCAGATCCTTTGTCGGCGGCATTTACTGGGGAAGATTTGTTTATAATGACCTATATGCGTGGATTTCTCCGTGTGAGGCGGTCGCCTCGATGGCGGCGTCCGGCGCTTCCGGATATGCGTCTTACGGCATGTGCGGGTTAGACGACGGCGGCGTGTTACACCGGATGCCGGAAGCATTCTGCAGGTCTTTAGAAGAAGGCAACCGCTGGTGGAAAGAGGTTGTTTTGAGGCTCGGAGTGAGAAAAGCTGCAAAGGCAGCAGTGCTGTTCCCGTCTGCGATGGCGCTTGCAGAGACGTTTGACACGGAGCACAATCATGACAGGCGGCTGGATCTTCTGGGCTGGTATAAGGCTCTGGAGGACTGGCAGATCGACGTTGACGTTGTAGATGGCAGCATTTTCAAGGATCAGACAGCAGATCAGTACGAGGTGCTCGTGCTCGCGGCAAACGACTGCTATGCGCTTGACCCGGATTCTGAACTGGAGCAGGGCATTGCAGCATGGGTAAAAAATGGCGGAATGCTGCTGCACGGACCGATGGATTTGCTTGCACAGGCGAGCGTTGGCAGCCACTGCCTTTCCCATGAAAAGGATGCGTTTGAGTGCAGCGGCGAAAAGGGAATGCTGACCGGAACGCAGTTTGGCAGCTTCGAGGAGGAAAACGCCGACGTGCTCGCAGTCTGGGAAACGGACGAAAAGCCTGCGATTGTCAAGCGCACATTTGGAAAGGGAACCGTTTGCGAAATCGGATTTTTCTACGGCTTTGAATACACCGGCAGAATCGCACCGCACGTTCCGCTGACGCAGCGCAATAACGAGCTGTACCCTTTGACCATGCTGAAAAAAGATCCCGTAGGGATGCTTCTGGAAGAAAAATTCGGCACGACACTGACCCGGAAAAAGGGCGTTGAGCGCGCAGAATTTGAAAACGGTACGGTCATCGTCAACCACAGCTCCTATCCGTGCAGAATCGATGAACCCGGAACACGCTATTTCCAGAATCCCGAACTGTACCAGGATTTGGACAGCAAAATCCTGCTCCCGCATATGGGAGTTTTTATCGAGAGGAAAGTTTGAAAAATGTTTTAAACTTTTCAGAGTGCGCTGTCGCGCGTTGACTTCTCGATGGAAGATCGTTATAATAAAGACCACGGCTTTTGCTGTGGTCTTTATTATCGTATAGGAAACTTCGTTTCCATACGATAAGTAACGCTCTACGAGGATGCGCACTCGGCGCAAGAATGTGCCAAGGCACATTCTTTTTCAAAAAAAATAGAAAGTTGAGAAATTGATGATAAATAAAAAAACAAAATTTTGTAAAGCTGCAGCGCTTCTGGGCGCGGCTGTTATGATGATTTCTGCGCTGGCAGGCTGCGGGAAAAATACGAAGGTCGTTCTGACGGCGGGTCTGAAAAAGAACGAGGTATTCCGGATTTCGAGTGCGTCTTGTGTGCTACCGGAGGTGATGGTATATCTGACGAACATGCAGAATCAGTATGAATCCGTCTATGGAAGCCAGATCTGGAACGCTTCCGACGGACAGCTTTCGCTGGAGCAGGAGGAACGGGAACAGGTGTTGACACAGCTGGCGAGAATCAAGGTGATGAACCTGCTCGCCCAGAAAAAAGAAGTGACGCTGGATGATAAGGAAAAGGAGCGCGCGGCAGCGGCGGGCAGGGAATATTTTACTTCCTTGAACAGCGCGGAGGTGACGGCGCTCAACGTGACGCAGGATCTGATTACGAAGATGTATGAAGAGTATGCGCTCGCGGAAAAGGTTTATCAGACGATTGTAGAAAATGTCAATCCGGAGGTAAGCGACGATGAAGCGCGCACCATCACGGTAGATAGGATCAAGGTCAGCAGTGCTGCAAAAGCTTCCCAAGTGCTTGGCAAGGCAAAGGAAGAGGGTGTGGATTTTGAGACGCTTGCGCAGGCGGAGAGCGAGGACCAAACGGTGACGCAGTCGTTTGGAAAAGGCGAGGTTCCGGAAGCACTGGAAAAGGCGGCGTTTAATCTCGGCAAGGACGAAATCAGCGACGTGGTGGAATCAGACGGAAGTTACTATATTTTAAAATGTATCAGCACGTTCGACGAGGCGCAGACCAAAGCGAATAAAGAAAAAATAGTAAAACAGCGCCAGAGCGAGGCATTCGATACGGAATATACGGCGTTTGAGCAGACATTGGTACGTCAGCTCAACGAGGAACTCTGGAATTCCGTCACGATGATTCATCAGGACGATGTCAAAACTTCCAGCTTTTTTGAAGTATACCAGATGTATTTCCAGCATCAGGAGTGAGCAGGAATAGCTGGGCATTCCGGCAGGACGTCGCGCTTCCGGCTTATGAAAACTGCCCTGTCGGACGCTGCGTTTCAGCTTATGAAAACTGCCCGACAGTGCGCTGTACCCTGTTTATGAAAAATTTAGAATTGCGGGAAACGCGGCAAGCATGCGGGTTTTCAAAGAATTATTAGCACTCAACTAAAATGAGTGCTAATTTTTTATTGACTTTTTGAAACGACAGGACTACACTATGGATAAAGCTTGGAGGAAAGCTTCTCCAGGCATCTGAAAACGAACTGAGAAAGAAAGGATCGTGATATTTCATGGCTGAAAAGCACGGAGCATTATCAATTAACAGCGACAATATTTTTCCGATTATTAAAAAGTGGTTATATTCGGATCATGACATTTTTTACAGAGAGCTGATTTCCAACGGCTGCGATGCCATTACGAAGTTAAAGAAGCTGGATATGATGGGAGAATACGAGCTTCCGGAAGGCTACAAGCCCAGAGTGGATGTTATCGTTGATCCGGATGCAAAGACCATCCAGTTTATCGATAACGGTGTCGGCATGACTGCGGATGAGGTGGAGGAATACATCAACCAGATCGCATTTTCCGGCGCGACAGATTTTATTGCAAAATATAAAGATAAGACAAACGATGACCAGATTATCGGTCATTTCGGTCTGGGCTTCTATTCCGCATTTATGGTAGCAGATGAGGTGCATATCGATACCCTTTCCTGGCAGAAGGATGCAAAGCCGGTTCACTGGGAGTGCGACGGCGGCACAGAATATGACATGCAGGATGGTACCCGCACAGAAGTCGGTACCTGCATTACCCTGTTCTTAAACGAGGACTGCCTGCAGTTCTGCAACGAGTATAAGGCAACCGAAGTGATCAAAAAGTATTGTTCCTTCATGCCCGTGGAAATTTACGTTTCCAGAGCCAATACACCTGAGACACAGACGATTCTTGCGAGTGAGAAGCTCGACAGCGATCATGTGATCGAAGAAGTGAAGAAAGAAAAGGAAGAAGATCCGGATAAGCTCAAAATTACAAAGCGTCCGGAATTGATCAACGATACTCACCCGCTCTGGACGAAGAACCCCAGTGAATGCACAAAGGAAGAGTACATTGATTTCTACCGCAAGGTATTTATGGATTACAAGGAGCCTCTGTTCTGGATTCATCTGAACATGGATTATCCGTTCAACTTAAAGGGTATCCTTTACTTCCCGAAGATCAACATGGAATACGAATCCATCGAAGGTGTCATCAAGCTATACAACAATCAGGTATTTATTGCCGATAATATTAAAGAAGTAATCCCGGAATTTTTACTGCTGTTAAAGGGCGTCATTGATTGTCCTGATCTGCCGCTGAACGTGTCCAGAAGCGCGCTGCAGAACGATGGCTTTGTAAAGAAAATTTCCGATTATATTACCAAAAAGGTTGCGGATAAGCTGTCCGGCATGTGCAAGACCCAGAAGGAGGAATACGAGAAATACTGGGATGATATCGCTCCGTTTATCAAATTCGGCTGCTTAAAGGACGAAAAATTCTGTGAGAAAATGACGGATTACATCCTCTTCAAGAATCTGGACGGCAAATATATGACCCTGCCCGAGTGCCTGGAAGTCAATAAGACTGACCCGGATGAGACACAGGAGGGTGCTGTGGATGAGAACGGCGAAAAGGTAGAAGCAGAAGTCGTAGAGGACAAGAACGAAGATTCCGCTGAGGAAGAGAAGAAAGACAAGACCATCTACTATGTAACAGATGAAAAACAGCAGAGCCAGTATATCAACATGTTCAAGGCTGCCAAAATGGATGCCGTTATGCTGACCGACCGGATCGACCAGCCCTTTATCTCTCAGTTGGAAGCAAAGAATGAGGGGATTCATTTTGCAAGAATCGATGCTGACTTAACCGATGCGTTTAAGGCAAAGACCAGCAAGAAGACGCAGGAAGAATTAAACGCGCAGGCGGAAAAGGTTGAAAAGCTGGTTCAGAAAGCACTGAAAAACGACAAGATCAAGGTAAAGATCGAAAAGCTCAAGAATAAAAAGGTATCCTCTGTTCTGACGGTTTCCGAAGAAAGCAGAAGAATGCAGGATATGATGAAGATGTATGGCGGCGGCATGGATATGAGCATGTTCGGTGCAGAGGGCGAGACGCTGGTATTGAATGCAAACCATCCGCTCGTAACCTACATTACGGAGCACGAAGACGATGCAAACACCAAGATGATCTGCGAACAGCTCTATGATCTGGCGAAGCTCCAGAACGCACCGCTTTCTCCGGAAGCGATGACCAAGTTTGTAGCGCGCTCCAATGACATTATGTTGCTGCTTGCAAAATAAAAGCGCAGGCTGTGAAAAGGGCGTTGCTGCAAATAACTCATCAGAGAAAACTAGTACATCGTTATTTACGAAACGCTGTACTAGTAAATGCGAAGACCGCATGCAGGATGAATATACAATTCCTGTCTGCGGTCTTTTTATCGTATAGGAAACTTCGTTTCCATACGATAAAAACGCTCCGCGCGGATCGCACTGCAGCGGAATGGAAGAATGTCGCTTGCGCGACCCGCCGCAGGCGGAGAATCCTGCTTCGAAGGATTCTTTTTTATACCTGCCATTACGTCCCAGGCTCTGCGATACGGCTGACTGCCACATAAATGTTTGAAATCTGATACCAGGTCGGATAATCCACGATTCCGGTTGCCGGGAGGTTGAAGATACGCTGAAAAGCCCGCACCTGTGCAGCGGTCTGGGGACCGAAGATACCGTCGGCAGAGGTTTTCGGGATAGCAGGGTAGTTCTGTGCAATGCGGTTTAACTGCTCCTGCATCTGTCGAACCTTTGTGCCGGATGCACCGATTGTCAGGTCATAGCCGGGCCAGGAGGATGGGACGCCGCTGATGGCCTGGGCTGCGTTGATATACATGTCGTTGCCGTAATAGTAGCGGATGATCTCAATCGCGCTGTAGCCCTGGTCACCGAGATATTTGGAGCCCCACTGGGAGAGACCCTGACAGCTGACGCGATTTCCGTCGCAATAGCTGGTAAAGATCGGCTGCCGCACGCCGGGGCGGGAGAGATAATTTGCAAAAATGGAGTCCACGAGGCGGTCAATGTTGCTGTAGATATTTCTGCCGTAGATGAATTTCTGGTCGTAGGCGGTGGAAGAGGTGATGGTAAAGGAATAACCCTTTGCACGATACCATTCTGTGTATACACGATTCAGGGTAAAGGACTGAATGACGAGGATGTTGGCGTAGATAGTGCTCTCCGGCCAGGTTGCATAGATTTCGGAAGAAGCGACGTTTTTGATATAGTCTTTATAGCGGACATAGTAGTTTGGAGCGCTGGAATCGTCGGGAAGACCGTCGTGGACGATGATATATTCCGGGATGACGACGCGGCTTAAGACGATTTCTCCGGTTTCGGCTTCGGTTTTGATCTCAGCTTCCGGGATTTTGGCAGGATATTCACCGTAAAGCGTGTGATCCGGGATGAAAATGTCCTGTTCTTCGGGAGTGTCGGAAACTGCGGTGGGTGTCATGGAAACCGGAAGAATGCTGGATTCGTCCGGCAGAATTTCAGCGCCGTTGATACGGACGGGCTCGTAACCGTCCGCTTGTACTTCGATTATATAATCGGTGTATGGCCGCGGATTGGAAGGACTCTGGGAATAGGCGGGATTGGGCGCAGGCAGCAGGACGGACGTTGTCTGTCCGGATTCATCGGTAGTAAGAGTTTCAAGAATCTGTTCCGGGGAAGCACTGTCGGAGATCGTAACAGTAGCGCCCACAACCGGGAAAAAACCGACAGAAGAAGTTACGCAGATCATCAGGGAGCCGGGATAACCGGTTTCTTCTGCTGCAGCACAGGAAAGCTGTGGCATAAAAGTACCTCTCATATCCAGAATATGTGATAATAAGATATGCCGGAGATAGAAAAAATGATACGATGGTCTGCTCTAAACGTCAGCCGCCGAAAACCTGCCAGCAGCGCTGCGATCGACATATATCGAACGCTGGTTGCAACGGACTCTGATCAAAGCCCGTGCCGAACACCAGCCAAAGCCGAAAGCTGCGCAAACGAAAAAAACAGCGCCCGTCGGTTATACGATAACCTGGCGGGCGTTGTTTTTTCCGGATAACCGGATCTTTTACAAAGCGTACAGTTGATTCGTTTAATCAAGATTCAGACAACGTTTCATTACATAGTTGCAGATCAAGAAAGCAGGAATGCATAGAACCAGATTTGCGAACAGGGAAATCAGCATAATTAGCCAGTAAATGGAGGCAAAATCAGCCATCGGATTCGCAGAAGTCGATTGAAGGATGAACACGCCTGCGGTCGTAGGCGTAGTCAGAAGCATCATAGCGGTCGAAAGGATGGTGCTCAGCCCGAGATAACACAGGATGGATGCGAGCACCTTGTGGCTGGAAAACAGCTGTCCCAAAGAGATCGAGGCATAGATGGTAAGCAGGGAAAAGACAGAGCTGATGATCATCACGGGAATTGCCAGAAAAAGTATGGATGGAACAGTGAAAATCGTGTGGTACGACTGGAACATTGTCCGAAGCTCCAACAGATCTTCCGGAGAAAAATATGCCATTGTGGGCAGGGCAATCAAGGTGATCAGGGTAATTGCGCCAACCAACAACAAATCGATCAGATAAAACCAGATGGTTCCGATGGTCAGCTTGGAGACAATCAGCATCCAGGGCTTGACAGGGAGCGTGTGCATCAGATAGCCCTCGTCGGTATAGAGATTTTTATAAAAACGGATAGCAAAATAGATTGTCAGGATCATGGAAAGACCGCTGAGAATCAGGATGTATGCGATGTAAAGTACAAAGTTTCGCACATTGAGATCTGTGCCGACGCTAGCCTGGTCAGCAACGGAGAAGTATACGAGGCTGGCGGCGGAAAGCAGCACCGTGATAGTGAGCAAAAGGGCAGGAACTTTAAACGTATCTTTCCATTCATGGGAAATCAGTTTTGTGAGCATGAGAATACCTCCCGGAAATAAGAGTCTACGGACTGATGGCGGGTGTCCCGGATCTCCTCCACGCTGGAAGAGAGAATGATCTGTCCGTCTTTCAGGAAAATAACGTCGTCCAGAAGCTGCTCGACGTCCGCAATCAAGTGTGTGGAGAGCAGAATTGACGCATCCTCGCTGTAATCCTGGATAATGGTCTTTAAAATGTAATCACGCGCGGCGGGATCGACGCCGGCGATCGGCTCGTCCAGAATATAGACCCTGGCGCAGCGGCTCATGACCATGATCAGCTGCACCTTTTCACGGGTTCCCTTCGATAGCGTCTTTAAGGGGCTGGACGGATCGATGTCGAGCTTTTGCAACATTTCCTCCGCCTTTGCAGCGTCAAAGTCTGTATAAAAATCCCTGAAAAAAGAGAGCAGTCCCTTTACCCGGACAGTATCGGGCAGATAGGTGCGCTCCGGCAGATACGAAACGATCGCCTTGGTTTCGGGACCGGGAGTCTGACCGCAGATGAAAATTTGTCCGGACGAGGGTACCAAAAGTCCGTTGATGAGTTTGATCAGTGTGGATTTGCCGCTGCCGTTGGAGCCTAAAAGCCCGACCATCCTGCCGGGAGCGATTTCGAGGCTGATATGGTCAAGCGCTGTTTTTTTGCCGAAGCGCTTGCTGACGTCCTGCAGGCGGAGCAGGGTATCGGATGTCTGTGTCATGAAATTTCCTGCTACTAAAAACATATACAAATGTATATGCTAGATGATTCGCTACAATCTCAC
>OLOK01000022.1_pt1 | contig 111713 bp, 107 predicted proteins | sample 1672591 | NCBI WGS metagenome assembly OLOK01 (sample SAMEA3136703, study PRJEB25190) | human gut metagenome | biome: human gut; feature: human-associated habitat; material: faeces | place: Austria | collected 2013 | reverse complement strand
GCGGCTCGATTTTTCGGTTTGGAAAAGGATGAAAAACCTTGCCAGATAACCGAAAACCCTTGATATACGGGGCTTTTCCGGTTTGTCGTAATTATACCGTAAGGGCACACATTCGCCACCATGGCGATCTCCAGCGGCGTGGATGTGAAGACCCTGTCCAGCATGCTGGGGCACTACAGCGCGGGCTTCACTCTGGACACCTACACGCATATCACCAACGATATGCAGAGAGGCGCGGCTGAGAAGATCGGCGGCTTCATGGAGTCGGTCACGGCAGCCAACACCCCGGAACCTCCCGACCCGCCGGAGCAGGGCCAGTGCAAGGTGATTCCGTTCGAGAAAGTGGGATAAAAGCAACAAGGCCCAAGGGACAAGATTGCGTCCCTTGGGCCTCGCCTTTCCGTCAAAACTGTAACTCAAAAGCGTTGAAGTTCATCTTGACTCAACAAAATACCATATACGATTTTTTGCTGCGCCTCTGTCGCAACACCCAAGTCAAAGCTTTTTCTCAAATCATCAGACAATACCGCACTTTTGTGTTCAACAAAATAAGGCTGATATTCTTTTGAGTATATGAGATTTTGCCACATATAATGCTCAGTATTTACCTGAGAGTAATCGAAAGCTTCTGGATTTACCATGAAGGAAAGGTGTTCAGAGTAATGGGCATATGGCTCTAAGGAAGTAAGGTCTATATCAAATCCCAATAGCTTTAAGATCATACACTCTTCAATGGTCACAATTAACCAGTCAGGAAAAGTACGCATCCCTGGCTGTGCTTTCCTTGCCGCATCCTGTTTTTCCAAAGTTGAGATGAATTTCGCCCAGCATTTTTCATCAAACGGTAGGATATTTTCTGTAAGCAAATTAAAACTCTGCTCTGCTGAAAGATGGTCAAGATGCTCCCCAAAAAAGGTAGTACAGAATTCTTTTGAATAGAAAGACCTGAAAAAGTACAACTTCTTTACCTTTTGCGTGATATCGTTTATTCCATCAATATGTCGCTTGAACTGGTCCCTGTTGTCTTGAGATATTTCGTCGGCATATTTTCTGATAATGCGTCCAAATGAACTGTTCTTTCGTTCTATCAGCAAAGGGTAAATCGCATCAGCTAAAAGTGCATCGAGGAGCAAAGTCCTTTCTGCACAGACATCTTTAACCGATATGTGGTTTACAATAAGTTCAATTGCGTCAAAAACATCTTCGACCATTACGGGAGCTGACTTTGATGCCTCTATTACAACATTTGCCAAAGCCCTGAAAATAGCACATACACTGTTTTTGCCTAAATCAACCGAGCAGAGAATGATCGCAAAGCAGTGGATATGCTCATGCCAATATCTGATTCTGAAATGGGCTAAACTGGCGCATAGGTTTACAAACTTTTGGGTAATATCGAGTCCATCTTCAATTTTCAGCTTTTGTACTGAATATTTTTTGAGCCAGGATTTCAGAGTCTTAGGTGAGGTGAATTTTACGAGCATATCCAAATCTACTTCGCCAAGCGGATAATTATGTTCCTCTTTATGGGCTCCAATACCCCAGAAATCCATTTTTTTGCTTTCGGGTGAGTACGAACAGAGTAACGCCTTTAAATAATAGCTAAAATATTCTTTGGGTTCTGAGAAGTAGTCAAGCGGAATTCCGTTTTCTTTGAAAAAGAAATAGTAGTCGTAAGCATACGCTTTCAATTCCCATAAGCCAATATATGAATGATCGAAATAGGTAGTTCTGTTGTCGAATGCGTACCTCCTTTCGTGTTTGCTAAGAATGTCTTCCATCTTCTGCATATTCTTTGCAGGAGAATCAAATAGCATCCTCAAAAAGGATACGGCGTTCTTGTAGCGTTCGGGCGGGGACGTGTTAAACGCCCTTTGCAGCTCTAAGGTTTTATTCTCCTGTCGTTCAAAATAGGAAAGCGTTGCAATGCGTGCCCTCATTTTAGATAGTAAAACAGAAACATAATCGTCAGGCGGATTTGCTTTTGTAATAACAGAGAGCAACATTTCTACATGCTTTTTGTCCTTACCAAGCAAATGACTATAGTGCATTTTCTGGACTAAATCTTTGCAGGTTTCGAGCGTTGCGTTTAGTGTGCTGTAGTTATTGTCAAGGTACAATTGGAAAAGAGAATCTACTGGCTCGTAGACATCTGGAACAGGGAACGGTGAATCGCTCTCATAAAAATGAATTGCGGATATACCGGCACGCCTATAGACATTGGATACAACAGAATGGCTATCAGATAAGAGCTTTTGGATACACTCATACCAAGGCTTCTCGTAGAAAATAAGTTCCGTGTCCAAAAACTTTGTCCGACCAAGTGGATGCACCGCAATGAGATCTTGGTGTGAAATCTTAGAATACGACTTTAATAGCTGATACTTCTCAACGATTCGATCTTCAAGCGGAATATGCTGATAAGTAATTTTAGGGTTTGTAATGCAGCGAAGGAACGTAAAAAGCTTTCGCCCAGTACCATTAGTAATGGAGGATGGAACGCCTGCCTTTTCGTCTAAATCAGCAGGTAAAGAACTGAGGTCAACAACATAAATGTTGCGGCTTTCCAAACGCGCCTCTTCAAATGGTGTAGCGGGCTTTGAGTCAAGCCAAAAATTTGCCGGACGTTCCTTGACACCATGAAGTTCTCTAAAATAGTTGATCCATCCAATGATTAAATTGAGGTTATTATCATTTAGGGAATAGCCGAGGAAAATGAATGTATGATTGACAAGAAGCGATTTGATGAAAGTGCAGATCAAAGGGTGTTCTTGCTCGTATTTAATGTAGTCACTCTCTTTGAGTACAATTGTGTCCGGCTTATCAAGGTCGCCATGCATTTTGATAATATAACGATCATTTGCCTCTGCAAGTAAATCACTATCTCGAGCTACAACAGTATAGAGCAGAGAATTCACAGATTGAGATTTTTCGAGGAGCGGGTCATAATTGGTTGTTATGATATGGCGGGGAAAAACGGAAAGGATTTCATCATCGATTGGGTTGGGGCCATTTTCGCAATGCAATGCACTTTGAATTAACCCAAAATAATCGGCGTGGTTTTCGGAGGCATCTTGCTGAAAGTAATACTCAGGGATGCGAAGAAACTCCTCTTGGGTATATTCGTATCGGTCTTTACAATCTGACTTGGGACAATCAGCAACTTTTTTCTGACAAGTATCGCACCGACTATAACCAAGCTCATCTCCAAAATTTCTTATTAATTCCCACCATGAAGGGACGCCAGAATTTTTGGAAACTCCAGCTCCTACAAAAATGACCAATCGATCATCCTCTTGAGCCTTCTGTATTTCTTTAATAGCAGTTACCCAATCCATATTGATTCCCTCGCTGAAAAGCATTGATGTGAGACACTTCTGATATTACGATTACGAAAAAGACCGCACGGGAATACACCCACACGGCTGCCTTGGCGGCGCAAAGGCCTCCGTAAAATTATTATAGTGGATAATGTCGGAAAATTCAAGTTTCCGGCGTATCTGCGTCGAAAATACAGAAGTTATACCTGTTAGGGATGGGTTAGGGATTTTGCGTTTTTCGGCATTCTTCCGTTCCAAGGATAAAGCCGCCATTTTACCGCTCTGACCACAATTGGGATGTGGTCAAGCACACTTCGAAAATTGAACTAATAACGCAGAAAAACCGCCTTTTAGGCGGTTTTTCTGAAAAAGGTGGTCCGAGTGACAGGATTCGAACCTGCGGCATCCTGCTCCCAAAGCAGGCGCGCTACCAACTGCGCTACACCCGGTTATTGAGTTTTTTATCCGGCTGGTCGTATTCACCCAAATCAAGCGCGATACCAACTTCGCTACACCCGGATATTCACTTTTCTGCCATGATACCACGGCGAGCGGTAAAAATAAAGTTTTTTCTGTCTGTGGTCATTTATGTGGTCAAAGGCGATTTTATGCCGCTTTCGGCAATCGTGGAAAGTCCCGCAAACGCAGGTGTCGCAAGGCTTTGCGGCGTTTCGCCTCACCCTATCCCGGATACCGCCACGGCACACCCAAATCAAGCGCCCTACCAACTGGGCCACACCCGGATGCCTGTAGGGCATTATACACCATCTGTCGGGAAATTGCAACCAGAAAATGTATGATCCTGATACGTTATGCGTTTTGCGGCCGGGCGGCAGAACGGCGCTTCCACTGCACCGGACGCTGCAGGAGCCACATCAGGGAGAAGCCCCAGGGGGTGTGCAGGTGGCGGCACAGCCAATCCAGAAATGTTCCCACACAGCCGGTCTGGCGGGTCATGTAGGCATGGGTCAGCGTACACTGCGGGGGACGGTGGAAGGGATACAGCCCCTTTTGGCGCAGCTGACGCAATACGGCGGCGGCATCCTTGCGGGGAAGTGAGGCGGTTACATACAGGGTAAACCATAAAAAGACCATCAGCTTGTCGGCAGTGGTGGGATCCTGACGGCCACCACGGTAATAACCCAGAAGGATTTCCGAAATGCGTATGTAGGAGCGGATTTTCTTGTGGTAATTCTCCAGGCTGACGGTCGTTTCGGCAGAACCGGAATGCTCGCGGTAACAATACAGTGCCAGCTTAATCTCGACACTTTTCGGGGCGCAAAGACTGACTTCGTACATGTATAACCCGTCCTCGCCGTGGGTCAGTTCGGGATAACGGAAGTTCAGGCCGTTTTCCAGCAGAAATTCCCGGCGCAGAAGACTTCTCCACACCACGGAATCATACCATTGGGAATTTATGGGCAGCTTCATCTGCCGGGACAGGGCAATCTCCTCGTCGGTCAGGCGGTCGGTGAACTGATAGCCGCCGACGATCAGCCGGTCACAGGCGGTTTCCGCTGCTTTGTCTTTGAGGAAGCCAAGGATGTTGGGCAGCAGAAAATCGTCCGCGTCCACGAACCAGATAAAATCCCCCTGAGCAGCCGACAGACCGGCGTTTCGCGCCGAGACCACGCCGCCGTTCTCCTTGTTAATCACGCGGATATTGCCGTGCTCCGCCGCGTACTGCCCCAGAATCTCCGGGCTGGCATCTCTGGAGCCATCGTTGACGCAGACGATCTCGTAATCGGAAATATCCTGCGCCAGCAGCGAATCCAGACATTCGGGAAGATACTGCGCCGCGTTGTAAACGGGAACCACAAAGCTGAGAAACATCCCGTACACCCCCTTTTTTGCCATTATAGCCTGACTTTCCGGAAAAAGCAACAAAGCATCAGAAAAAGTTTGCAGTTTTTCCCATGGCGCGCTATAATGGCGGAAACAATGTTACGCCGCAGACGGCGAAGGGGAGTGCTGTATGAAAAAATCCGGTTTTTCTCAGGAAACGCTGAAAATCATTGCCTGCGTCACCATGCTGATCGACCATGTGGGCGCGACCGTGGTGGAGTCGCAGTTTTTTGTAACGCCATTCGATGGGATCTACTACCTGTATTTTGCCATGCGGATCATTGGCCGGGTGGCGTTTCCGATTTACTGCTTTCTGCTGGCTGAGGGGGCGCATTATACCCATAACCCTCGGAAGTATGCCCTCCGGCTGTTTATCGGCGCACTGCTGTCGGAGCCGGGCTTTGACTTTGCCCTGTTCGGCGGATGGACGTGGGAAAATCAGAGCGTGATGGTGACGCTGCTTCTGGGCTTCGGAATGGTGGAGCTGATGAAGAAATGTCCCAAATACTGGATGAAGCTGCTGGCCGTCGTGCCGTTTTTCTTCGCGGCGGAGTGGCTGAAAACGGATTACGGCGGATACGGTGTGGCCATAGTCGCGCTGTTCTGGCTGACGCGGGAGCTGCCGAACCGCCGGATGATACAGCTTGTGGGGCTGGCGGCGCTGTGCCTGATGATGAACAGCGCGGCGATCTCCTTTGGCGTCATTCAGATTCCCATAGAGCTGTTTGCGCTGTTTGCCATGATCCCCATTTGCCTGTATTCCGGCCGGAAAGCCACGGCAAGCCGGGCGGTGCAGCTGGGATTTTACCTGTTCTATCCCGTACATCTGGCAGTGCTTGCGGTGATCATGAAGCTCTGCTTTGGAGGCTGACGCCCTATGAAAATTGCACTGCTGCAAATTCTGCCCACCGGTTCTCTGAACGGAAACCGGGAAAAGGGCGTGGAGGCGTGCCGGAAGGCGAAGGTGCTGGGGGCGGATATCGCGCTGTTTCCTGAGATGTGGAGTAATGGATATGACATTCCCGAGGACGCGGAAGCGCTGCAGCGCGCGGCGGTTCCGGCGGACGGGGAATTCGTGTCCGGATTCGGAAAACTGGCGGCGGAACTCAACATGGCGATCGCCATCACGTTTCTGGAAAAGACAGAGAAACGGCCAAGAAATGCGGTCAGCCTGTTTGACCGCCACGGGCGGCGGCTGTACACCTACGCCAAGGTGCATACCTGTGATTTTGGGGACGAGTGCCGTCTGGAGGCGGGGGAGGACTTCTTCGTCGCTTCGCTGGACACGGAAGAGGGTACCGTGCAGGTCGGCTCCATGATCTGCTACGACCGGGAATTCCCGGAAAGCGCACGGATTCTGATGCTGAAGGGCGCGGAGCTGATCCTCACGCCCAACGCCTGCCCCATGGAGATCAACCGCCTGTCCCAGCTTCGGGGCAGGGCGTATGAAAACATGGCCGCCATCGCAACCTGCAACTATCCCTCGCCCCATCCGGACTGCAACGGACATTCCACCGTATTTGACGGCGTGGCTTATCTTCCGGAACTTTCCGGGTCCCGGAACACCTGTATTCTGGAGGCGGGGGAGGACGAAGGGATTTATCTGGCAGAGCTGGATATGGACATGCTGCGGGAATACCGGAAGCGGGAGGTTCACGGCAACGCCTACCGCCGCCCGGGAAAGTACGGGATTCTCACGGAAACGGCGATTCAGGAGCCGTTCATCCGGGCCGACCGTCGGAGAGAATGCTATGAGACAGTCCGCTATAACGAAAAAGTGTGACATTTTCATATTGAAAAACGCATTTTTCCGTGGTATACTCGCTGAAGATATAGTAAAGAGGTGAGATCGTTGACAGAGCAGAGGCTCTTTTCCAACCAAAGACTGATACGCCTGATTATTCCTCTCGTCATCGAGCAGGCGCTGACCATTCTGGTGGGAATGTGCGACGGCGTGATGGTTTCCTCCGTGGGCGAGGCGGCGATTTCCGGCGTTTCTCTGGTGGATATGATCAACAACGTGATTCTGGTGCTGTTTGCCGCGCTGGCTACCGGCGGCGCGGTGGTCACAAGCCAGTTTCTGGGGGCGCGGCAGGGGGAGAAAGCCCGGCAGAGCGCCGGTCAGCTGGTGCTGATGTCGGCAGTCCTTGGTGTTGCCGCGGCGGCGCTGTGCCTTGTGTTCGCCAAAAATCTGATGCGGCTGTTTTTTGGCTCCATCGATGACGATGTGATGGCGGCGGGACTTACCTATCTGCACATCACCGCGCTTTCTTTCCCGTTCATCGCCCTGTATAACGCGGGTGCGGCGATATTCCGCAGCGTGGGTAACAGCAAGGTGTCCATGCAGGTGAGTCTTTTGATGAACGGCATCAATGTGGTGGGCAACGCCATCTGCATTTTTGTGCTGAAAATGGGCGTGGCCGGTGTTGCCGTCCCTACGGTGGTCTCCCGGTGCGTGGCGGCGGTGGTCATTCTGCTTCTCGCGGCCAAGCCCAATCAGGAGCTTTGCCTGAAATGGGGCGCCATTTGCCATGCTGATGGCAAGATGATGGGCAGCATCCTGAGAATCGGCGTTCCAAACGCCTGTGAGAACAGCCTGTTCCAGCTGGGACGGCTGATCGTGGTGAGCATGATCGCCCTGTTCGGCACGGTGCAGACCTCCGCCAACGCGGTGGCGAACACCTTGGACGGCATGGGTATCATCATCGGGCAGGCTATGGGACTTGCCATGGTGACGGTGGTCGGCCAGTGCGTGGGCGCGGGCGACCCGGAGCAGGTCAAGTACTACGTAAAGAAGCTGATGCTCTGGTCGTATCTGTCCATGGCCGTGTGCAATGTCCTGATTATCGTATTTGTCGAAGATCTGATTTCTCTTTACAGTTCCCTGTCGCCAGAGACGGTGGAGTTGACGAAGACGCTGGTCATTATTCATGAGAGCTGTGCCATCCTTTTGTGGGCGGCGGCCTTTGTCCTGCCCAACGCCTTGCGGGCGGCCAATGACGTGCGCTTTACCATGTGGGTGGGAGTTGGCTCCATGGTGGCGTTCCGCATCCTCGGTTCATGGATCCTGTGCGTTCAGATGGAGTGGGGCGCGATGGGCGTCTGGATCGCCATGATTATTGACTGGGTATGCCGGACCGCGTTCTTTGTGACCCGGATGATTTCGGGAAAATGGCAGAGTAAATATATTCCCTCATAATGTGCTGCGCCGCCGATGGATGACCCATCGGCGGCGCTTCTGTGTTACGGATTTTCCCCGAAATCCGGCATAGCTTCAAACCGGCGCTGTTCCCCGCGCCACGGGAAGCGGATGCAGCAGGAAAACAGCATCGGGTCTGTGAGCTCATCCCGGGAACCGTATTTGTGGTCGCCCACCAGCGGATACCCTCTGGAGGCAAACTGTACCCGGATCTGGTGGCTCCGCCCCGTATGCAGGCGAATGCGGACGAGACTGCACTCCCCGGCGGAAAGACGGGTGAATTCCAGCCGCGCCTTTTTGACGCCCGACCGTTCCCGCTTTACCACATACACCTTGTTTTTCCGGCTGTCCTTCCACAGAAGGTCTTCCCAGTCCCCGGATTCCGGGGGAAGCCCATGAACCATGGCTACGTATTCCTTTACCATAGCGCCGTCCTGCACTGCCTTGGACAGGGCGGCGGCAGCCTGTTTTGTGCGGGCGTAAACCATGACGCCGCCCACATTTTTGTCAAGCCGGTGGACGGGGAAAATCTCCCCGCCCAGCGTTTTTTTCAGCTCTGCGGGAACCTGCGCTTCGGAATCCAATCCAACGGGCTTGACGCAGACGGCCAAATCTTTATCGTAAAACAGAATTTCCATTTGGGAGCCTCCTTCGGTTCAGCTGACGGTGACGCTACTATAGCACAGTTTTCCGGATTCCGAAAGGTAGACGCTTGAATTTCCTGTAAAATCATGTATAATGAACGGAGAAATGGAGGATTTATGACATGACGACGCAAGATTATCGGGAAAAATCGCCGCTGATGATTTTCCTGAGCTACTTCAAGAACCATAGATGGTTGTTTGCCGCCGATGTGACCTGCGCTGTGGGAATCGCGGCCATCGACCTGCTGTTCCCGCTGGTGACCCGCAGTGCGCTTTATGAGATGCTGCCCAACCAGATGTACCGCACGTTCTTTACCATCATGGTCATCGTGGCGGTGTGCTATGTTCTGCGGTCGTTTCTGAATTATGTTGTGGCGTATTACGGCCATACCTTCGGCATCCGGGTGGAGGCGGACATCCGCCGTGACCTGTTCCGCCATATGCAGGAGCTGAGCGTGGATTTCTATGACCGCAACCGCACCGGTAAGCTGATGGCGCGGCTGACCTCCGATCTGTTCGAGCTGACGGAGCTTGCCCACCACGGCCCCGAGGATCTGATCACTTCCGTGCTGACCATTCTGGGGGCGCTCATCGTGATGGCGTCCATTCGCTGGCAGCTTGCCGTGATCGTGGCGCTGACCATTCCGGTGTTTCTGACGGTGGCAATGGCCATGCGCGGCCGGATGGGGCGGGCGTCCGCCGCGGCAAAGGAGAAGATCGGCCACATCAATCAGGAGATCGAAAGCAGCCTTTCCGGCGTCCGCACCGCGAAAGCCTTCGCCAACGAGGCGGTGGAAGCCGCCCGCTTTGACGCGGCCAATGCGGAATTCAAAACCTCCAAGCGGGCGTTCCACAAGGCAATGGGCATGTTCCACAGCAGCGTGGAGTTCTTTTTGTGCAGTTTGAATGTCATTATCATCGGCTTCGGCGGTTATTATGTCATGCAAGGGGAAATGGACTACCGTGACCTGCTGACCTTCAGCCTGTATATTTCCTCTTTTATCAGCCCCATGCGCAAGCTCGCCAACTTCTCCGAGACGTTTGCCAACGGCTTTGCGGGCCTGAACCGCTTCGTGGAGGTCATGCGCACCGAACCCACCGTGCAGGATAAGCCCGACGCGAAGGAACTGAAAAACGTCCGGGGTGAAATCAGGGTCGACCATGTTTCCTTTGCCTACGACGCCGACCTGGCGGTGCTTCACGACGTGAGCCTGACCGTCGCCCCCGGGGAAACGGTCGCCATCGTCGGCCCCTCCGGCGGCGGTAAGTCTACATTGTGCCAGCTGATCCCCCGGTTTTACGACGTCAGTTCCGGCTCTATTTCCATTGACGCTCTGGACATCCGGGATGTGACCCAGCGAAGCATCCACGAAAACATCGGCATTGTCCAGCAGGACGTGTTCCTGTTTGCCGACACCATTCTGGAAAACATCCGCTACGGCAAGCCTGACGCCACCATGGAGCAGGTCATCGACGCGGCCAAGAAGGCGGAGATCTACGATGACATTCAGGCCATGCCCGACGGCTTTAACACCTACGTGGGCGAGCGGGGTACGCTTCTTTCCGGCGGGCAGAAGCAGCGGATCGCCATTGCCCGCATCTTCCTGAAAAACCCGCCCATCCTGATTCTGGACGAGGCGACCTCCGCGCTGGACTCCGTGACGGAGGCGAAAATCCAGCACGCCTTCGACAAGCTGGCGGCCGGCCGGACGACCCTGATCATCGCCCACCGCTTAAGCACCATCCGCAACGCCGACCGCATCATCTCGATTTCCGACGGCGTCATCACGGAATGCGGCACCCACGACGAACTGCTTAGGAAGGGCGGCATTTACGCCGAGCTGTATAAGACGCAGAATGCACTGGCGTTGGAGACGCTCGGGCAGTAAACGAGCCGGAAGGATAGAAGCCCATTTTCAACATGCTCAGAAATGCAATCACAGATTGCCTAAATGTAAACCGCATGTGGTTTACTTTCGGGAGGGGTGAACTAAAATGGAGACAGAAACCGCAAGAAACTTACCGGCGAAACTGGTTTCTCTGAGAAAGCAAAAAGGGATAACACAGATGGAACTGGCAGAGAAACTGAATGTTTCCCGTCAGGCGATATCCCGATGGGAGGTCGGCTTGGCAGTACCAACGACAGATAATCTGAAAGTTTTAAGTGAGCTGTACGGCGTATCTATTGATAATCTGTTGAATGACGCGGCGGAGAATGTCAGCAAGCAAAATGAGGTAAAGCAAGATCAATCGTCAGCCAGTGAAACGGAAGAGAAAAACGGATTCCGCAACCGCAGGAGATGGTACATTGGCGCTGCGATTGGCTTAGTGCTGATGGCGATTATTTTAGCAGTGGTGGTGACTGCTATTGCTACAGCGAAAAATTCAAAAGGAGAACAAAGTCAAGTCATGCCAATAACGGATTTGACAGTTGCAGAGGAAACTGACTATACAACGTATACTTTCTCCTTTGAATAATCCCATTTGAAAGGGGGTGATGAATATGCGGGTGAAAAGAATAGTCTGTATGGTTTTGGCTTGCATTGCGATTGTGGGAGCAATTTCAGTGCCTGCAAATGCAGCCGAAATTGAAGTCATTGCCCTTGAAAATTCTACAGGCAAGTTTATCGCCCCCTTTGCAACGAGGTCGTTCAATATAAGCATTCCTGCAAAATCTCAGGTAATAGCGAACAGTAGCTTTCCTTTGGCTGCGTGGGAAACGGTTACCATTAAGGCATCCTATTCTCCGTTTTCTGCAAGTGTGGATTTCGGATTGGTTGATTCTGAGGGAACGTTCTATTACTTCAATGTGACTGATGGAAGCGTAGATAAGACCATACAGGTTGATGAAAGTGGAGACTATACGCTCCAGATACGGAACAACTCTAATGTAGAAGTAGAAGTGTCAGGTTTTGTGAACTACTGATGAAAGGGAGGCTCACTATTATGAAGAAAATGTTGTCATTGCTGTTAGCTGTAATTCTGGTTGTTGGTATCATGCCGACAACCGCGTCAGCGGTAGAAGATACTATCGCCGTGCAGGGACTTGTTCAGGCGATTAAGCAGAATTCTACTGCGGAAATCAGAGACGCTGATGGAAACCTTGTGGAAACATTGGATGTCGATGTTAAAGTCCAAAGACTTCCATCCACCCGTAGCGTGGGTGGGGGCGTTACATACGCGATAACATGTACGACGGTCGCTGATTTTGACAACCATTCTGGCAGTGCATCGAGGGGAGGCATCATGGCTTCGGCAACCATGGTGTGTACAGATGTATTTGGACCGGATAACATTTTGCACCAAGTATATGGCAGCTGGACAGGAGATGAAGATGATACTGACGACCGCTGGGTCGTTTACAGTTCTTACGACACAGACGATGAACAGACGGATCGTGTCCCGGATTACAATCCACCTCTGGAATTTAGCTATGCACCTTCTGGGTTTATAGGGTATACGTTTAGAGTCAGAACAAATGCGACCATTACTGCTACACGCGAGCAGCTGTTTTTAAGCGTATCGACAGATCCAAATGGCTAAACACGTATTAATAGTTTAGGGAGAATCGAGAGTGAAAAGTGAGTACAGGCTCCTGACAATTGTGTTGCTTATCTTGTTCTTTACTCAAGGTTGTCACAGTCCGGCGGCAAGTCCGCCGGATATGACAGGAAAAATCAACATAGGCGATTACGTATTTTGCATCGAGGAAGCGGTTGCAGACCAGTACAATGCACGGATTCGGTGTTCGTTGAGACGAGGTGATGGCGCAAAGATTGCGCCGGATGCGCGGTTTGAATCGTTTGAGGTCAATGACAATGGTTCGAGTTCCGGAGGGACGGTTAAGTATACATTAAGTGATGACGGAAAAATAATCTGGATTGATATTGCCCAGTCAGGCTCCGGGAGATTAGATGATGTCTGCACGGTCACGTTGCGAAATCTGACATTCGGTGAAGACGGTGCGCTTAAACCTGTGAATGGAAAATGGGAAACGTCATACAGAATGCAAACGGAAGAGGAAACAGAACTGTCTGCGGATGATCTAAAATTGCAGACGGCTGATAATAGTAGAAGCTATCAGCTGTCCAGCGTACAGATTTCCAAGGTAGGCGTTCATATGGAAATGAAAATTCCACAGAACGACATTGTCGATTTTGCAAATCAGTTTGAGGCGCATCTGTTCCTTAACGACGGAACTGTTATTGAACTGGAATTACATCATTCAATCCGTGGGAAAAAGGCTCCTTTTCAGGCAACTGCCGAAGCGGTGTTCTGGGAACCGATAAAGCTTGACGAGTTGTATGCGATTGTTGTTTGCGGTCGAGAGATTCCGATTCGGTTGAACTAGGCCATTTTTGCGTCTTGCCAGAAAGCTGTGTGCACACTGCGTTTCACAAAATAGCGCCGCCTTGCAATGAGCAGGCCGCATCAGACACTTAACAGGCACAGTAGGATTATCTCTGCTGTGTCTGTTCTTGTATGAGCACCCCTTGCCTCTCCCTTTGGGAGAGGTGGCCGAGCGCAGCGAGGACGGAGAGGGGAAACAAGGGTGAAAAGCCCTCTCAGTCACCTTCGGTGACAGCTCTCCCGGAGGGAGAGCCAAGGCGGGCTTTTTTCTTGATTATCTGTCCGAAACTGCCCGTCCTTTGCGTCTTATAGAGCAGAAGGGCCTTTCACAGAAGCGGGATGCCCCGGAATAGACCCGGGCTTCCCAAGGAGGAACAGCATGAACGATGAACAGATTCTGGACTTGTATTTTGCCAGAGATGAACAGGCGGTGGCGGAAACCGACCGGAAATACGGCGGCTATTGCTTCACCCTCGCCAATTCCATCCTGCACAGCGATCAGGACGCGGAGGAAACCGTGAGCGATACATATTTAAGAGCATGGAACACCATCCCGCCCAAGCGTCCGGGCATCTTCAAAATGTTCCTCGCCAAAATCACCCGGAACCTCGCCTTTTCCCGCTGGCGGAGCATGAACGCCGAGAAGCGGGGCGGCGGGGAGATGACACTGGTGCTGGAAGAGCTGGACGACTGCATTGCCGCGCCCGGCTGTGTGGGGGATGGGATGGACGCCAAGGAGCTGGCCAAGGCCATCCGGGCGTTCCTGAACACCCTCCCGGCGCGGGAGCAGGACATTTTCCTGCGGCGGTATTTCTTCGTGGAGGAAAGCGGCGTGATCGCCCAGCGGTACGGCATGAAGCCTGCCACGGTGCTGCGCACCCTTTCCCGCACCAGGCAGAAGCTCAAAAATTATCTGACACAGGAGGGCTATACGGTATGAAAGCGGAAGAACTGTTTCTCGCCATCGGCGAGGTGGAATCCAGCCGCCTGACGCGCAGTGAGCTGACGACGGCAAGACCCTCCGGTCAAAGGGAACAGGAGGAACCCAAAATGAAGAAAAGAAATGTTTCCCGGATTCTCCGGAATCTGCTGGTGGCGGCGCTGATCGTAAGTGCGCTTGCGGTGACAGCCTACGCGGTGGCGGGCTTTGTGATCTTCGACAGCCCCCAGGACATGATATCCGGTCTGTTCGGCGACAAAACGGGCTATGACCACAAGGATGTGACGCATTTTACAGACCCGGAAAAGCCCGGCGAGGTCTACGACATCCCGGCCTATGACCGGGTGCCGGTGGACGAAAGCGTGGCGGCGTCCGAGGCGGTGCCGCTGGTCAGCCCCGTGGGGCAGAGCATTTCCTGGGAGGGCTACACCCTGACGGTGGACGCCAATATGTACGATCAGGTGACCAAATGTGGCGTGCTGACCTACACTTTGGAGAATCCCGACGGCATTGCCGACTATGCATTACAGGAGAACGGTGAAATTTATTTCCCGGATGGGGAAATTCTGGACATCAATCAGTACGGCTACAGCTATATTATTCCCGATCAGTCCACGGACACCAAGCTGACGGCGGCGTTCTACTACCAGCTGGATAATCCGGAAAGCACCGATCTGGTGCTGAGCTTCACCCAGTGGGCGGCGATCCGTCTGTCGGATTATAAGGAACTGCTGAAGCAGACCAAGGAGCAGGTCAAGCAGGAGTTCAGCGAGGACGAGGCGATAGAGCATCTGAAGCAGGCGCTGGGCGACGAATACGAGGAAGTGGCGTCTGCGGTTTCCCGTGAGGAAATCGTGGATAGCGGATATGAGAGCCTTGTAGACGAGCGGCTGGATGGGCGGTTTGACTGCCCGGAGAAGATCACGATCCCCGAAAAAGCGCTGGGAGAAATGAGCAATCTGACGCTGGCGGACGGGAATATCAAGGTTTCGCCCATTGCCATCTGCGTGGATACCAGAGAAATGCAGGACTATCCAGAAGGATACATTAAACGGGTGAAGATTTCCTTCAAGGACGGCACGGAGTACGTGGTTGTGGACGAGAATGTTGCCAACCATATGTTTGCGGTAGGACACACCGACCGTGACGTCACCTTTATGTTCAACCGCATGATCGACGTGAACGAGATCGCGTCCGTCATTCTGGACGGCGATGTTGAGTTTCGGGTGTCGTAAATAACAGTATGCCCCCTCCCAGCCGGGAGGGGGCATTGCTGCGTGAATCATTCCGGGGCGGTCAGGAATTGGGGGATGCCGTGCAGCTCCTGATATAAGCCGACGGCGCGGGTGACGCCCAGCGCTTCGCCCTCGGTCAGCAGTGCGTCCAAATCCTCCGGAGTGCGGAACAGGGTGAAGCGGGCACCGTCCGCGTCCGTGTGGATTTGATAATGGCAGTGCAGCTTTTCGTCCCGGTGCCCGCCTGAAAGCTGCGCCGCCGGGGGCAGGGGAGCTGTGGTAGCGCCTGCGGGTGTCAGGGTAATGGTCTCGCCGTCCAACGCCAGCTCCAGCCAGATTTCCCGTCCCTGCCATGGGGCGAGATAATCGGCAAGATTTACATCCGGCGGCACGGGCGGCAGAAAGACCGGACAGGTCAGCCCCCGCCCGTAAAGCGCGGACACGCCCACGGGGCAGGGGAGGGCTTCGGACAGCCGCCTCGCCAGAAGTTCGGCTTCTTCATACCCCGGCCGCTGGAAATCCAGCAGAACGCCGCTGCATTTAAGCGCATCCAACCGGGGGCGCAGCTGGGCGGCGATGGTTTCGGAGTCATGCCCATGGATGGGGGTGATGTCGTCCAGAATCACCATGGAGCCGGGGGGCAGTGCCTTCGGCAGATTGGAAAGCCCCGTGGAATAGGGGGAAAAATGACAGGCCATCCATGCAGTTTTCGGCGGAAGCGTCTCAGTTCCCCGGATTTCCGCCGCTGTCATGGCAAGAAACGGACGAATCGCCATGGACAAATCCTCCTTTCCGTGATATAATATAGGCCGAAATGCGGAGACGGCTCCGCTCTATGAATACTATACGAACCACGGGAGGACATTATGCCCTTTTCTCTGTTGCCCAAGATTATCGCAAACCGTCTCACCGACATAACGCCGGAGCTGCTGCACACCCGGGACATCCGGTTGCTGATGCTGGATTTTGACAATACCATCGTGCCCTACACTACTGACGTTCCCACGGCGGAGATGACGGCGTGGCTGGACCGGATGAAGCAGACGGACATCACCGTGTGCATCGTCTCCAACAGCCACAAAGACCGGGTGCCCCGTTTCTGCAGGGAGCATGGTCTGGACTGCATCACCCACGCGAAAAAGCCATTTTCCAAGGGCATCCGGGAGTGTCTGGCGAAATATGACATCCCGGCAAAGAACGCCGCGCTGGTGGGCGATCAAATCTACACCGATACCCTTGGCGCGAACTGCGTCGGCGTGACCTCCATTCTGGTCAGCGCCATCAACAATCACAATTTCTGGCTGAAGGCACGTCACGTGCTGGAACTGCCATTTATTTTACCTGCAAAGAAAAGGAGAATCTGACCATGAAAAATCTTGACAAGTATCTGACCCTGCTGGACGGGGATGTGGACGGCCTGCTGCTGACCTCCCGCTACAGCCGCCATTACGGCGCGGAATTCGACATCGCCGAGGGCGTCGCCATCGTCACAAAGAAGGGCTGCCGCTACTTCACTGACAGCCGCTACATCGAGTCCGCCGAAAAGAACCTGAAGGGCTTTGAGGTTCTGGACGTGAACCGGGAGGTCGGCTACATCCAGCGCCTGAACACGGCCATTGCCGATTTCGGCGTGACCACTCTTGGCTACGAGGAACATTACCTCACCGCCGAGGAGTATTTCCACTACGACGAGAAGCTGAACGCCAAGCTGGTGCCCTTCCACAAGCCCATCTACGCCTTCCGCGCTACCAAGGAGGACTGGGAGCTGGAGCTGATGCGCAAGGCGCAGGCCATCACCGACAGAGCCTTTGCCGAGGTCATCACCCGCATCAAGCCCGGCATGACCGAGCTGGAGCTTCAGGCGGAGCTGATCTACTGCATGTACAAGAACGGCGGCACCGGTCTGGCCTTTGACCCCATTGTGGTATCCGGCCCCAATACCAGCCTGCCCCACGGCGTCGCCGGGGAACGGGTCATTCAGAAGGGCGACTTCGTCACCATGGACTTCGGCGCGTCCTACATGGGCTACTGCTCCGACATGACCCGTACTGTCGCCGTCGGCTACGCCACCGACGAGATGAAGCACGTGTACGACACCGTTCTCAAGGCGCAGCTGACTGCCATTGCCGCCACGAAGGCCGGCGTTCCCGGCAAGGATATTGACGGCACCGCCCGGAAGGTCATTGCCGATGCCGGTTACGGCGAATACTTCGGCCACGGCTACGGCCACAGCCTTGGTCTGGAGATCCACGAGAACCCCAGCCCCAACGCCAGCAACGTTGAGCCGCTGCCCGCAGGCGTCGTCTGCTCCGCCGAGCCCGGCATCTATCTGCCCGGAAAATTCGGCGTCCGCATTGAGGACGTGACCATTATCACGGAAAATGGCTGCGAGGACGTTACCGGAAGCCCGAAAAATCTGATTATTCTGTAAAAAAAGCAGATTCCCCCTTGAAAAAATATAATTCTTGCGGTATACTATATGCGCTAGTTTTGTGCATTCAATGCGCCCCCCGGTCAGGGGAGGTAGTTTAGGAGGAAAAATACAATGATTTCTGCAGGCGAATTTAGAAACGGCGTTACCTTTGATATGGACGGAAAGGTTATGCAGGTCGTGGAGTTCCAGCACGTCAAGCCCGGTAAGGGCGCGGCGTTTGTCCGTGTGAAGATGAAGAACGTCATCACCGGCGCTGTCACCGAGACCAGCTTCAACCCCACCGCCAAGTTCCCCACCGCGTTCGTTGAGCGCAAGAAGATGGAGTATTCCTACAATGACGGTGCTCTGTACTACTTCATGGATCAGGAGACCTATGAACTGGAGCCCATCGACGCTTCCGCTCTGGACGATTCCTTCAAGTTCGTTAAGGAGAACGACGTCTGCACCATTATGAGCTACAAGGGCAAGGTGTTCGGCGTGGAAGTTCCCAACTTTGCCGATCTGGTCGTCACCAAGACCGAGCCCGGTTTTGCCGGCAACACCGCCACCAACGTCACCAAGCCCGCCACTGTGGAGACTGGCGCTGAGGTGAAGGTGCCCCTCTTCATCAACGAGGGTGACAAGATCCAGATCGACACCCGCACCGGCGAGTATCTGGGCCGCTCCAAGGCTTAAATCCATAAAAGCAGGGGACGTTTTTCGCCCCCTCTTTTCCAATTACGTGTAAAGGAGAATCATTATGACGATTTCCGAAAAGTCCGCCTACCTCAAGGGCCTGATGGAGGGCATGAACCTGAACACTGAGTCCAACGAGGGCAAGATGATCGCTGCCATCGTGGACCTGCTGGGGGACATGGCCAAGCGCGTCACCGACATTGAGGAGACCACCATTGCCATTTCCGACGAGCTTGATGAGATCGAGGAAGATCTGGACGCCATCGAGGACTTCATCATGGATGAGGACGATGATGACGACGAGGATTACGACGACGAAGACGAGTGGGATGACGACGAGGATTCCGACGAAGGCTTTGAGTTCGGCGACGAGGAGACCACCATTTACGAGGCGGAATGTCCCAGCTGCGGCGAAGTGGTTGACTTTGACGAGGAGACTCTGGAAAAGGGAAGCATCGTTTGCCCCAACTGCGGTGAGACGCTGGAGTTTTCTCTGGAAGACGAAGAAGAGTGATTTGACGTGTGAATCCCCTGCCTGAGTTCAGGCAGGGGATTTCTTCATATGGGAACATTGAAAACGGGCTGCCTTGCTGAGAGGCAGCCCGGTGCTGTATCCTTTTTGCAAAGTGCGTCATGCTTCCCGGTAGCGGATAAAGTCAAGCGTCAGATAATCCAGATACACCTGCTTGTCCGGGGTTTTGCCCATGGTGACGCGGTGGCAGTTGACCTCCCAGACGGGGAAGCTATCCAGCTCACCCTTCCTGATCTCAAAAACATGGTTCCAGCTTCTGCCTTCCAGATAAGGGGTGTCCTGCTGGACACGGATCAGCTCCAGACGACGGAAGGTAAAGGTGGGGAAAGCGTTTTTGACGATGGTTTCGAACAGAAGCTCCGCGTCCCGGACACTGCCCAGTTCAAAGGTGCTGCGAATCATTGCGCCATAGTCTTGCATATTCAATAACCTCCTTACAGCTTGCTGTATGCTTTGTCCAGAAATTTCTGGTTGCTGACGACCACACGCTGGTGGGTGCCATGGCCGATCTCACCGGCTTCGTCGAAGGCACGGACGGCAAAGGTGATGACCTTTCCCGCCACGGCGGTGACCTCCGCTTCTGCCCGGACTTCCAGTCCTACCGGCGTCGCGGAGATGTGTTCAATATTCAGCGCGGTGCCGACGGTGGTCTGGCCTTCCTCCAGCGCTTCCGCCACGGCGTCGCAGGCTGCGCCCTCCATCAGCGCGACCATGCAGGGGGTGGCGTAGACCAGCAGATCGCCGGAGCCGACCTCCTTGGCGGTGTCCTCCCGCTCACAGAGCGTTTCGGCCACGCCCTTCATGCCAACGGTAATTCCCATAGGTATCACGACCTTTCTGTAATCTAATAATACTCTAACTTCCGGAAGGTGTCAACGAAAAAGGTTGCTATTTTCCGAAAGGTTTTGTATAATAGCCGCAAATATGAAAATGAGGTGACCAGAATGGTTGTCAACGACAAGCTGAATCTGACGATGCTCTGCGATTTTTACGAGCTGACCATGGGCGCGGGGTACTTCGCCAACGGCTATACCGACCGCATAACCTATTTTGACCTTTTTTTCCGCCGCTGCCCTGACGGGGGCGGGTTCGCCATTGCGGCCGGTCTGGAGCAGATCGTCCAGTATATTCAGGAGCTGCATTTTGACCCGGAGGACATCGCGTACCTGCGGGAACGGAAGTGCTTTAACGAGGATTTCCTGAACTATCTTGCCAATTTCAAATTCACCGGCGACATCTGGGCGGTGCCGGAGGGAACGCCCATTTTCCCCCGGGAGCCGATCATCACCGTCCGCGCGCCCGCCATTCAGGCGCAGCTGGTGGAGACGTATCTGCTGCTGTGCGTGAACCATCAGAGCCTGATCGCCACCAAGGCCAACCGTGTTGTCCGTGCCGCCGAGGGACGCACCGTGCTGGAATTCGGTTCCCGCCGGGCGCAGGGCGCGGACGCCGCTATCTTGGGCGCGAGAGCCGCGTACATCGGCGGCTGCCATGGCACGGCCTGCACCATTTCTGACCAGCTCTACGGCGTCCACGCGGGCGGCACCATGGCCCACGCATGGGTTCAGATGTTTGACAGCGAGTACGAGGCGTTCAAGGCTTATGTGAAGATGTTCCCCAACAACGCGACGCTGCTTGTGGACACCTACAACACCCTGAAATCCGGCGTCCCCAACGCTATCCGGGCGTTCAACGAAATCCTGAAACCCAAGGGTATCACGAAGTGCGGCATCCGTCTGGACTCCGGCGACCTCGCGTATCTGACCCGGGAAGCCCGGAAAATGCTGGACGAGGCCGGGTGGACGGACTGCAAGATTTCCGTGTCCAATTCTCTGGATGAATACATCATCCGCGACCTTCTCCGGCAGGGGGCGCAGATCGACATGTTCGGCGTGGGCGAGCGGCTGATCACCGCGAAGAGCGAGCCGGTATTCGGCGGCGTGTACAAGCTGGCCGCCATCGAGGAACCGGACGGCACAGTGGTTCCCAAGATCAAGATTTCCGAGAACGTGGAGAAGATCACCAACCCCCACCATAAGAAGCTGTACCGCTTCTACGCCAAGGACACCGGCAAGGCCATTGCCGACTATCTGACGGTCTACGACGAAGTGGTGGATGACAGCAAGGATATGACGATCTTTGACCCGGACGCCACTTGGAAAACCAAAAAGGTTTACAATTTCACGGCCAGAGAATTGCAGGTTCCCGTGTTCAAGAGCGGCGAGCTGGTCTACAAGCTGCCCAGCCTTGAGGAGATCCGCGCCTACTGTCTTGCACAGGTGGACACCCTGTGGGACGAAGTCAAGCGCTTTGACAATCCCCAGACCTACTATGTTGACCTGAGCCAGAAACTCTGGGACATCAAGTACGACCTGCTGAAATCCAATGGCAGGTAAACGAACGCCTGCCTCATCTGTGGCGCTGGGCGGGGTGCTTGCAGCGCTGGCGGTGGTCGTCATGAGCCTGGGGACGATCATCCCCGTGGCGACCTATGTGTGTCCTATGCTCTGTGCGCTGCTTCTGCAAGCGGTGCTGAAAACCTGCGGCGTCCGCATTGCGTGGGCGTGGTACGGCGCGGTGGCGATTTTGTCGCTGCTGCTGGCACCGGACAAGGAAGCCGCGACGGTATTCGCGTTTCTGGGATATTATCCTATCGTCAAGCCCCGGCTGGACAAGACGAGGCTTCGCTGGCTGTGGAAAGGGCTGCTGTTCAACGTGTCCGTAGTGGTAATGTACTGGCTGCTGCTTCGGGTATTCGGTCTTGCTCAGGTCACGGAGGATTTTGAAGAAATCGGCGTGGTCATGCTGATTGTCCTCCTGATTCTGGGGAACGTGACCTTCTTTCTGCTGGATAAGCTGCTGGAAAAGCGGCTTGGAAAGCGAAAGTAGGGGGACGCGGAATGTGGTATCTGTACATTCTGCAATGCGGCGACGGCTCGCTCTACACCGGCATCACGACGGATGTGGAGAAGCGGCTGGAAGCCCACCGCAGCGGAAAGGGCGCGAAATACACCCGGGGAAGGTCACCGCTGGAACTGAAATACCGGGAAGGCTGCGGCACCCACTCCGACGCTCTGAAGCGGGAATTGGAGATCAAGCACCTTTCCAGGGAGGAAAAGCTGGCGCTGATCGGGGAAACGGAATAATGATTACGCCCTGCGGGCTGCTCAGAGCTTTCAAAAGCCTGAACTCCCCGCAGGGCGTCCTATATTTTGTATGTATCAGAAATTTCCGGCGGCGGTGACGAAGCCAACGCCCCACAGGACGATGCGCAGAATGCCGCAGGCGGCCAGATGGGCGGGGTAGTAGGCGTAGAACAGCTTGCCCATGCCCTTCCAAGAGCCGCGCTCGCCATTGTACAGCCGCAGCAGCGGGATGGTCAGACAGGTGCCCAGCTGAACCAGCGCGTAAACCCGGTCAATAAAGAAGAAATAAACCAGCGCGTAGAGAAGTGTCCAGAACATCATCCAGAGCATCTGCTTGCGGAAATTGCCACGGTAGGAGCCGATGAACAGAATCGCCATGGCGGCGATGCAGCTCCAATCGGAGGGGAAGGTGATGACGCAGACCAGCAGAATGATGACGGTTTTCTGCCAGGATTTCAGCTTGTCACTGTTGTTGACGCACAGCAGCACCAGCCCCCACGCCAGCGACCAGGCCACGCTGGTCTGGTTGAACACCGAGTTCCGGAAGGGGATAAAGGAAATGCCGAAGCAGAAATTATAGGCAAAATGGGAAATGAGTGCCAGCAGGAACAGACGTCCAGCGTACTTTTTGACGTCGTGGGTGTAGTGGTAGCCCTCCGCGACAAAGTACCACATAATGGGCGCAGTGAGCCGCCCGATGATGTGCGCCAGCAGCACCCACCAGACCCGTGAATACCCCGGACAGATCGTCCAGACCAGATGGTCGAGGGTCATGGCGGCAATGGCGATGAGCTTCAGCTGATTGGAATTAAGCGCGGCTTTTTTCATGGAATCTGCCCCTTTTCGGTCATTTCTGCATCTTTCCATCAGAATTATAGCATCCTGCCAGACGAAAAGCAAGCCCTCCGGAAGAGTTTTACGAGGGCTTGCAGAGGGCTTAACGATTGCTTACATGTCGTAAATTCCCATGATTAGGATACCGGCAAAGGTGACCAGAATGCAGGTGTAGTGCTTCCAGCTCAGCTTTTCCTTCAGGAACAGGCGGCTCCACAGGACGGAAGCCATGCAGTAGGAGGCGATGATGGGGGCGGCCAGCGCGGACTCGCCGCTGGCGAGGGCGTAGATGTAGGCCAGCTGACCGGCGGTCTCAAAGGCCGCGCCGATGTACTTGGGGCCTTCCGCCTTGGGCAGCAGCTTCTGCTTCTTGATGATGACGGTGTAGATGAAACTGACGATGCCCGCAACCAGAAAGGTCAGCTCGTAGGCGACGTTGGCAGAATCCTCGTTCAGGGTTTCCAGCACAAGATCGTCGGCGAAGGTTCCCGCCGCGTCCAGAATGCAGTAGGCAATGGGCAGCGCCAGAGCTAACCATGATTTTGCGTACTTGTAATTGGAAGCCTCCTGCCGGGCAGCGCGAAGGTCATCGTCCTCGTTGGCCTCCACAAAGCCAAGACCGATGACACCGGCACAGGCGAGGAAAATGGCGATGTACTGGGCAATCGCCATTTTTCCGGCGGTGCCGCTGACAATGGCAATGATGGCGACCAGCGCACCGCTGGCGTTGCAGATGGGGGAGGAGATGGACAGCTCAATGTAGCGAAGTCCCACATAGCCCAATGTCATGGAGCCGATGTACAGCAGGGAGACAGGCAGGTACGTCCAGATGACCTGCCAGGAAATCTCTACGCCGCCGACGAAAATCTCAATGGCGGCATGAATGCCCATGACCACGCCCACGGCCGTGACCATTTTATACTGACTGTATTTGTCGGATGCGTCCCGGCAGCCAATTTTGGAAAAGAAATCGGAGCCTGACCAGCACAGCAGGGCAATAATGGAAAACCAAAACCAACTCATTTTTTCTACCTCTTAATCGTAATCTTATAGTGTAACCAGACCGGCATCCGCCATTTTTTGCAGGCTCATGAGAATGCCGATCTTGGCATGGTTCCAGGTCAGACCGCCCTGGAAATACACGGCGTAGGGCGGACGGATGGGACCGTCCGCGGAAAGCTCGATGGAGCTGCCCTGAACGAAGGCACCGGCGGCCATGATGACCTTGTCGTTGTAGCCGGGCATGTCGGAAGGATAGGGGGTGGCGAAGGAATCCACGGGAGCTGCCGCCTGAATGCCCTTGCAGAAGGCGACCATGCCCGCTTCGCTGCCCAGCTCCACTGCCTGAATGATGTCGTGACGGCTTTCCTCCGCACCGGGGACGCAGCGGAAGCCCAGCGGCTCATACAGATTGGCAGCGAAGATCGCACCCTTTTCCGCGCCTGCCACCACCGTGGGGGCGAGGAAAAAACCCTGATACAGCGCAGGCATCAGTCCCAGATTCGCGCCGACCTCCTGCCCCAGACCGGGGGCGGAAAGTCGGTAAGCGCACCGGTCAACGCATTTTTTCATGCCGCAGATATAGCCGCCGATGGGCGCAAGGCCGCCGCCGGGGTTCTTGATGAGGCTGCCCACGGTCATGTCCGCGCCAACGTCGGAAGGCTCAATGGTCTCCACGAATTCGCCATAGCAGTTGTCAACCATGACGGTGACGTCGGGCTTGACATCCTTGCAGAAGGCAATCAGCTCGCCGATCTGCTTGACGGAGAAGGTGGGACGGGTGGCGTAGCCCTTGGAGCGTTGAATGGTGATGAGCTTTGTTTTATCGTTGATGGCCTTGCGGATGCCGTCGTAGTCAAAGCTGCCGTCGGGGAGCAGGTCTACCTGCCGGTAAGCAACGCCGTATTCCGCCAGAGAGCAGGGGCTTTCCCGGATGCCGATGACCTCCTGCAAGGTGTCGTAGGGCATACCCACAGGGGAGAGCAGCTCGTCACCGGGCAGCAGGTTGGCGCTGAGGGCGATGGTGAGGGCGTGGGTGCCGCAGGTGATCTGGGGGCGCACCAGCGCGGCCTCGGTGTGGAACACGTCGGCATAGACCCGCTCCAGATTGTCCCGGCCGAAATCGTCATAGCCGTAGCCAGTGGTTGCGGCGAAGCAGGCGGCGGAGACCCGGTTCTTCTGCATGGCCCACAGCACCTTTGCCTGATTATGCTCCGCGACTTGGTCGATGGCGGCGAAGCGGTCTTTCAGCTTCTCCAGCGTCCGCTCGCCGTAGGCGTATACCGCAGGGGAGATCCCCATGGTTTCGTAAAGCTCCAATAATTCGTCCATATTCAATCCTCTTTTTTCACATTGTTCAGTATTTCGTCTGCCAGATTGTTGAGAACGTCCGGGCGGGACACGATCAGACCTGTTTCCGCTTCGCCAAGAATGAGCAGGGTGTCGCCGGGCCTGATGCCGAACAGCTCCCGTGCCTCCTTGGGTATGACGATCTGCCCCCGGTCGCCCACTTTTGCGGTGCCGAAGACCCGCTGTTGATTGATTTTGCCGAGGACATGCTTGCCTCCGGGCATAAAACCGCCTCCGATCACATTTTTCATACTTTTCACACCAGCGGATTATACAAAAAACCGTCCCGGTTGTCAATACCGGGACGGAAGAATTTGGTCAGATCGTGGAAATTTGTACCACTTCTGTCTTTTTCAGTCTCTCCTTCTGCGGCCGTTACCGCCGAAGATCACCAGCAGACGCAGAAGCTGCGCCAGAGCAGTGGCAGTAGCGGCGACGTAGGTCAGCGCGGCGGCGGTGAGGGTTTTCTTTGCGCCCTTCTGTTCCTCCTCCGTCAGCAGGCCGCCCTCGTCGATGGCGACAAGAGCGCGGTGGCTGGCGTTGAATTCCACGGGAAGGGTCACCAGCTGGAACACCAGGGAAAGACCAAAGCAGGCGATGCCAAGATATACGAAGAAATAGGAAACATCCGCCGCGTAGGACAGCAGCAGGCCAATGAGAATCAGCGGCATGGCCAGCTTCGAGCCGATGTTGGTGACGGGGATAATGGCGGCTCTCAGCTTGATGGGAGCGTAGCTCTCGGCGTACTGCACCGCGTGCCCGGCCTCGTGACAGGCCACGCCGATGGCGGCGGTGGAAGTATTGTCATACACGCTGTCGGACAGGCGGATGACGTTGGTTCTGGGGTCGTAATGGTCGGTCAGATTTCCGCTGATGCGCTCAATGCGCACGCCGTACACCCCGTTGGCGGACAGCACCCGCTGGGCGGCCTCCGCACCGGTGAGGCGGCGGGAAGAATACTGCTGGGAATATTTCCGGAAGGTGGAGTTGACATTGGCACTTGCCCAGAGAGACAGCAGCACGCAGGGAAGAACGAGGACAACATATGTCCAGTCAAAATAGTAGTAGGGCATAACGAACCTCCTGACGGGATTTTCTTTTCCTTATTATATCCCAAACGTGGAAAAATGGCAAGGCCGGGAGGGGAGGACGGTCGTGAGATTTTTGTAAACTTTTTGTCGGAGGCAAAAGAAAAAAGAGGATTGTTCACAAATTATTCATACTGGAACGGTCGAATGCTGGTATACTTTCCATAGAGTTCTTTGGGGGTGGAAACATGAAGGACCCTGTCAAGCGGCGGTATGTATATCTGATGCTGTCCATATTCGGCGGTATCGGTTTGAGTGTCGTGCTGTTTTTTGTCGTTTACCGTTTTCGGGGCGTGGGCGACGCGCTGAACAAGCTGGGGAGCATCCTTGCGCCCTTTGCCTACGGCGGCGTTGTGGCGTATCTGCTGCGGCCAATGTGCAATCTCTACGAGGGCCTGTTTCAGAAGCATCTGCCGAAAAAGCTGAAAAAGCTGTCCAACGGTCTGGCGGTGGGCCTCAGCATGATTTCCGGTATTCTGATTGTGTACGCGTTGATTATCATGATCGCGCCCCAGCTGTTTTCCAGCATTCAGACCCTGTGGCTCAGCCTTCCCGATAAGATTTCCAAGCTGTATTCCTGGGCGATGGCGACCTTTGGAGAGAACGAGAAGCTGGTATCCCTGTTCAACACCGTTTACAACACTGTGAATACCGATCTGCAAAACTGGGCGGACAACACCCTTGCGCCCTATGTTTCCAGCGTAGTGAGCATCGTCTCCGGCGTGGGCAGCAGCGTGTGGAAGGTGCTGATGTTCCTGTACAATCTGCTGGTCGGTCTGATCGTGGCGGTGTACCTGCTGTTCAGCAGAAAGAAGTTTGCCCGGCAAAGCGTTCTCATCATCCGCAGCGCCCTGAAGCCCAAGTGGGCGGAGCTGCTGCTGGACGAGGTCGCATTCATTGACCGGATGTTCGGCGGATTTATCGACGGAAAAATTCTGGACTCCGCCATCATCGGTGTGCTGTGCTACATCGGCTGCACGATTTTCCGATTCCCCAATGCACTGCTGGTTTCCGCCGTTGTGGGCATCACCAATGTGATCCCATTCTTTGGCCCCATCATCGGCGCGGTTCCTTCCACGCTGCTGATTCTGATTGAAAGCCCCATCAAGGCGCTCTGGTTCGTGGTTTTTGTTCTGGCGCTGCAGCAGCTGGACGGCAACGTCATCGGTCCGAAAATTCTGGGCGACCGCACAGGCCTGTCCAGCTTTTGGGTGCTTTTTACCATCATCCTGTTCGGCGGGTTGTGGGGCGTCTTTGGCATGGTCATCGGTGTGCCGCTGTTCGCGGTCATTTATGACACCGTGAAAAAGCTGGTTCGCCGCGGTCTGGACAAAAAGGGTCAGATCGAGGTCTGGGAGCAGTACAAGGCCGATTATCCCGACGAAGAACCGAAGAAAACCTGATACAATTTCACAACGCCGCCGTGAAGTGTCACGGCGGCTTTTTTTCGAGATAACGGTGGAAATACAGGGCAAGATGTGGTATACTGATACAAATACGCTTTAGGGGGAAGAATATGAATTACGCGACGATCAAAAACTGCGACATTGCCAACGGCCCCGGCGTGCGGGTGAGTCTGTTTGTCTCCGGCTGTACCCATCACTGCCCCGGCTGCTTTAACGAGGTGGCTTGGGATTTTGGCTACGGCGAGCCGTTTACCCAGCAGACCATCGATACCATTCTGGATATGCTCCGCCCGGACTATATCCGTGGCCTGACGCTGTTGGGGGGCGAACCCTTTGAGCCGGAAAATCAGGGCGCGATCGTGGAGCTGCTCCGACAGATCAAGCGGGAAATGCCCCAGAAGAGCATCTGGGCGTTCTCCGGCTATCTGTTTGAGAAGGACATCCTCTCCGGTAGGCTGGGGGATACACGGGAATACTTAAGCTATCTGGATGTTCTGGTGGACGGCCCCTTTGTGGAAGCAAAGAAAAACCTGTCCCTGCGGTTCCGTGGCTCGGAGAACCAGCGGCTCATTGACGTTCCGGCTTCTCTGGCCGCGGGAAAAACCATTCTCTGGCAGGACTGGCAGGGGGAAAAGAGAGGAATGAAATGATGAATCCTGTTCATGTGAAAATCCTCCGGGACGGGGCAAAGCTCCCCACCTACGGCACCGCCGGGGCGGCGGGCGCTGATCTGTACGCCTGCGTTGACGCGCCGGTGACCATCCGGCCGGGAGAGACGGTGTTCATCCCCACGGGCATCGCGCTGGAGGTTCCCGAGGGCTGCGCGGGGCTGGTATATGCCCGCAGCGGCCTTGCCTGCAAGCGGGGGCTTGCGCCCGCCAATAAGGTCGGCGTGGTGGACAGCGACTACCGGGGGGAGATCAACGTGGTTCTCCACAACCACGGAAGCGCCCCCCAGACCATCGAAAACGGCGAACGCGTCGCCCAGCTCCTGATCACGCCGGTGCTGCAGCTGGCCTACGAAATTGCCGAGACCCTGACGGATACGGCCAGAAATGCGGGAGGATTCGGCTCTACCGGCAAATAACTGGCGTTTTTTATAAAATTTGCGTATTGCACGTGTTAAATTTATGCAAATTTTGTCACTGTACTTTTCTGGTATCTTTTTTTATAATGATATTATGCCTGTTTATGGCGACTACGGAAGAGATATTAGGAGTTTCATATGGAGATTTTAAGTGCCATCGTGCAGCTTCTGGGCGGACTTGCCCTGTTCCTGTACGGCATCGAGCTGATGGGCGACGGCCTGAAAAACAGCTCCGGCGCCGCACTGAAACGCGTGCTGGAAAAGGTCACCGGAAATGTTGTGATGGGCGTTCTCACGGGCGCGCTGGTCACCGCTGTGATCCAAAGCTCTACCGCTACCATTGTCCTGACGGTCGCCCTGATCGGCGCGGGCGTGCTGAATCTGAAGCAGGCCGTGTCCATCGTCATGGGCGCCAATATCGGCACCACCGTCACGGCACAGATCATCCGTCTCGGCTCCATTCAGTCCGACGGAAGCTGGCTGCTGTGGCTGTTCGACACGGACACGCTTGCGCCTATCGCACTTATCATCGGCATTGTGCTGCTGATGTTCATTAAGTCCAAGCGCTCCAATACCATCGGCGATATCTGCATCGGCTTCGGCATCCTGTTTGTTGGTCTGAACCTGATGACCAGCGGCGTGGAGCCTCTGGTGGGTACGGACGCGTTTATTGCCTTTGTGCGGTTCCTGAATAATCCCTTGTTCGGCATTCTCTTTGGCCTTGTCCTGACGGTCATTGTCCAAAGCTCGTCGGCGACGGTTGGTATGCTCCAGACGGTGGCGTCTGTGCCGGGGGCGGGGATCACTTTCGCCATGGCCTATCCGGTCATCATGGGCATCAATCTGGGCACCTGCGTCACCACGGCCATGGTCTGCTCCATCGGCTCGTCCAAGGACGCCAAGCGGACGGGCGTCGTCCACATCGCGTTCAATACCATCGGAACGATTCTGTTCCTGCTTCTGATGACTGTTCTGCGGAAGCTGTCTGTGTTCTCGGCGGAATTCTGGGTGCGCAGTGTGGACAGCGGAAATATCGCGAATTTCCAGACGATTTTCAATCTGGTCACTGCCGTTGTGCTGGTTCCCTTTGCGGATCAGCTGGTGAAGCTGTCCATGGTCATCGTCAAGGATGACAAGCAGAAACAGCTGCGCCATCCCGAGCTTCATACGCTGGATGAAAAGCTTTATAATTCTCCCGCCCTTGCCGTGTCCGTCGCCATCAAGGCGGTGTCGGATGTGGGTACGCTGGCGAAGGAGAATTTTGAAAAAGGCTGCCGGATGCTGGAAAAGTACGACCCCGCCGTTGCCAGCGAGATCGACGTGGACGAGGACTGCATCGACGAGTTCACGGACAGGGCAGACCGGTTCTTCATTGGCCTGTCCAAGGCGGTGGAAACGGAGTGGGACGACCGTCAGCTGGATATGCTGATGCAGACGGTGCCCAACTTCGAGCGTATCGGCGACTACGCCACCAATCTGGTGGAGCTGTCCCAGCGGCTGGTTGCGGACAACGCGACCTTCTCCGACATGGCGCAGCGGGAATTGAAGCTGATTTTTGATGCCGTCAATGAAATCCTGACCATTACCGTAGACGCCTTTGCCAAGGGCGACAACGAAGCCGCCAAGCGCATCGAGCCACTGGAGGAAACCATCGACGACATGGTGATGATCCTCCGGGACCGCCACACCAAGCGTTTGAAGAGCGGCGCCTGTTCCGTGGGCAGCGGTCTGGTGTTCATGGAGACGCTGACCTATCTGGAGCGTGCTTCCGACCAGTGTTCCTCCATCGCCGTGATGATGCTGGCACGGAATAACGAGAATATCCTGCAAAACCATTACGATTATCTCCGGGAGATTCACGCGGGCAACGACGCCGCCTACAGTGCGGAGAAGGAACGCCGCCGCGAGCAGTATATCAAGCCTTTGAAAGAGACCAACTGATACTATTTCCTGATTAAAATCTTTTCTAAAGATTTTAATTGGAGTTCAGTATGAGTTGGTAAAAGCCCCGAAAGCTTCGGCTTTCGGGGCTTTTTGCATCGTACTGAATGAAAATTGTGAAGGGAAATCAGCCGCAGAGCTTTGCCTGCTCCGCCGCTACGCTGGCTTCGCAGCTGCGCATGGCGAGGATGGTCTTTTCCATCAGTTCCTCCAGCGTCCAGCCAAGACGGTCAGCGCCGGTCTGGATCACGTCACGGGAGCATCCGGCGGCGAACTTCTTGTCCTTGTATTTCTTTTTCAGACTGCTGACCTCCATGTCCATAACGCTCTTGCTGGGGCGCATCCGGACGGCCGCGCCGATCAGGCCGGTCAGCTCGTCGGCGGCAAAGAGAATCTTCTCCATTTTGTGAGTCGGCTCCACGTCACAGCACAGGCCGTAGCCGTGGGAGCAAATGGCGTGAACCATCTCCGGACTGGCATTGATCTCAGCCAGCAGCTCCGGCGCCTTGACGCAGTGCTGCTCGGGGTAGCGTTCAAAGTCCACATCATGCAGAAGGCCGCACAGACCCCAGAAGTCCGCGTCTTCGCCCTCCTGCTGGGCGAACCAGCGCATGACGCCCTCAACGGTCAGGGCGTGGAGAATGTGAAACGGCTCCTGATTGTATTTTTGCAGCAGGGCAAGCGCCTGCTCCCGTGTTACTTCCATAAAAATACCTCCTGTAAGAAGTTTGCAACCATTCTACGACTGCCGGGGATATTTGTCAATGAGAAAAAACGACCGGATTCTCTTAGGGTCTATCTGAAAACCGTCAACATGCCCAAACAGCGGGTCTTTTCCGCCTGCTGTGCACCATTTTCCCTTGTAATACACAAAGTATTCCTGCGGAAAAATGGCTTCAGCAGGCGAAAAATCCCTCGCTGTTGGTCATATTCCCGGTTTTCAGATAGACCCTAAATTTCCATGAAGGAAGCCCCGGCTTCGCATCAGCGAAGCCGGGGCAGTGGTTTTTACTTGGAATGCTTAGCTGGCTCTGATGACCAGATCCTTGCGGATATACTTGGTGTCGCCGTCGGTCATGGGCATGGCCTCCACCGTGGCGTCATACCATTCCTGCGTGTCGGTGTTGCGCAGCTCGGTTTCGATCTGGTAGTCGCGGTAGGTGGTATCGCTCTTGCCAACGAAGTACATAACATGGTAGCCGTACTGGGACTCGATGATGCCGGTGTTGCCGGCCTGGCGGCTTTCGTCGAAGCACCAGTCGTTGAAGCTGGACACCATCTGGCCGGGGTAGACGTTCTCGTACAGGCCGCCGGTGGTGCCGTTGCCGTCGTCGGACTTTTCATTGGCCAGAGCAGCGAAGGAATCCTCGGTGGCGTCGCCGGACATCCACTCGTCCAGAATCTCCTCGGCCTTCTGCTTGGCAGCTTCCTTCTCCTCGTCGGAGTAGGTGGTGGTGCCGGTGGTGGAATCGGTGGTGCCGCCCTCAAACTTGATCAGAATGTGGCGCACGTTCACCAGCGGGAAGGTGTTGTCGTTGGAACCGGTGAAGAACACGGCATAGTAGCCCTGCGTGGTCGTGGTTTCCTTGCCGTCGTCATCGGTAGAGGTGGAAGTATTGGCGATGACGGTCTTGTCGCCTTCCTTGCGGGCGCTGTCGATGACCCAGTCTCTGATGGTGGTGGAGACGGAGGAATACTGCTGGTCGGTGTAGGCGGTGCTGGAAGCCTCGGTGTCCCGGTTGACATCCAGAGCGGCGATGGCGGCGTCAAAGTCCTCGACGGTGGCGACATCCTCGCCGATCAGGGAATCAGCGGCTTCCTTGGCGGCCTTCACGGCCTCATCGCTGTCCGCGTCAACCTCATCCGTCTGGAACTTGCTGGCGGCGAGGTAGTAGGTGTTGTAGGTGAAGGAAGAATACTTCTCGTAGTTCTCGCTCTCAGCGGCGCGCAGGTCGGCGTCGGTATAGGTCAGGGAAGACGAATAGCTGTTGCGGTAGGCACTGGCGAGGGCGTTGAGGATAACGTACTGTCTGTAGCTTTCCTCCGTTGCGCCGTTGCCGTACTGGGCTTTCAGGAAGTCCTTGGTGCTGGAATAGCCGTACAGGTTGGCATAGAGCTTCATGTTGTTAATGGTGCTGTCGATATCGGCAAGGTCGTCTTCGGACAGGGTGAAGCCTGCGGCCTCAGCGGCGTCTGCCAAGGCGTAGGCGCTGCGGGCATTGTCCTTGGCGGTGTTCAGAAAATCGTCCGCCCAGGTCAGGCCGGTGTCATTGTTGATGACCTGCTCGTTCAGGGGCTTGGAAGTGTCCAGACCAAGCATGGCGGCGTAGCTGCCGTAGTTGGAGTTAAAGCTGTTGATGGCGCTCATATAGAAGTAGTTCAGCTCGGCATTGCTGATCTCGTGATCGCCCACGGTCAGTGCCACGGTGTTCCGCTCGTGGACACCGCTGTTAGTGATGCTTCTGGTGACGCCAATGGCGATCGCGAATACCACCATGACAGCCAGAACGACGACAAAAATGGTGGTGTAAAGCGTCAGTTTCTTTGCTTCCTTCTGCTCAGCGACCTGTTTTTCCGTCATTTTGGCGGTCTGCTGCTCATTGCGAAGCTTCTTCTTGCTGGATGCGCTCATGTAATCAAATCCTCTCATTTGTCCTTTTGGTCATAACGCGATTGGTTTTACGCACAGACCAGAGTATTATAATCTATTTTCCCGCCGGTTTCAAGGGGCAATCTGCTGAAGAAGACGGAATTAGAAAAAAATTTACAGAAAATCTGCACCGGCTGCCCTACAAGGGCGCGTATATGACCCGCAGGTGCGATAACCAAGGGTGAGAAAAACGTTGCTAAGCCGAAGGCGATCTGGTCAGAGTTTCCCCCAATAAAAAACACGGGGAGCCGAAGCTCCCCATGCACCCCGCTTTAGCCGTATCGCATCCAATTATGACCTGCACGAAAAGGCAGGTGGGATGCCGCTCCCGACCATTACTGCTCCCAGCGTCCACCATCCGTCGATGCGGGGGCGGGAGGTCTGCAAACAGGCCGGGAAGTCTAACGTCCCAATAAGAAAATGTGGGTCCAAAAGGACACGCTACGCACCAAGCAGGAGGAATACCGCGCTTATTCCGCGTCCTCCGAGTAAAGAGAATCCATAATCAGGTCGTACACGGCCTGCAATTCCGCCTCGTCCTCGATGGCGCAGAGGATCGGCTCTCCGTCTTCCTCAATGGATTTGAAAATGCTGACCTCCAGATCCAACGAATCGGAACCGTCGTCGGCGGGAATGACTGCCATATAGGTATTGCCGTTGTACTCCAGTGTGCTGAGTACCTCCAGCTCGTATTCGGTGCCTTCCTCATCCACGATGGTGATGAAATCAGAACCGTATTGGTCTGCCAAGGAAATCGCCCCCCGCTTTTGATGCCTATATTCTACCGCAGGGCGCGCGCAAAATCAAGAGGTCATTTTGTACAGAAACAGGGCGGCATTTTAGGACAGAAAATCTTCCAGAAACTGATTCAGTTCGTCCTCTGACCGGACGGGGATGCCTTTTTCCAGAGCCTCCCGGTCGGCGTCGGGGAGGGAGGACACCTGACAGGGGAAAATCTGCTTCGGTTCGGAAGCGCCTTTGTCGAACAGCGCCAGATACCCCCGGAAGCACCCCAATGTGAGGTACAGAAGCAAAATAAGGCTTGCCGGTTTTTTCAGCATATCATGCATTCCTCCTTTTGCTGCTAGTATTTCCCACAATTAAAACTTTATTTATAAATTGGGGCTTTCGTTTTTTCATCCGGTATGGTATAATGATATGAGTAGTGTTATGCGAATATGACACTGGTTATAATGGATTTACCAGGCAGGCACGTCCTGCTTCTATTGGAGGTACCCTATGGCAAATGAAAAAAAGCCCAGGAGGCGCAAGAAGCTCCGGCAGGAGTGGAATCCCCACTGGTCGCTGAAGCTGCTGTATATGATCTTCTCCGTGGCCGGTTCCGTGCTGAAAATTGCCGTCGGCGCGGCGGCGACGGTGCTTTTGATCGTGCTGATCTGCGGTACGGTCTTTGTCGGCACGCTGGGAGATTATTTGCAGGAGGATATTCTGACGGAGGCCGCCGACTGGTCCCTGGACGACTACGATCTGGAACAGACCTCCTTCATTTATTATGTGGACAACCACGGCGATATCCAGCTGCTGCAGCAGATTTATACCACCACCGACCGTCAGTGGGCGTCCATTGACGAGATTCCCGAAGACCTGATTCACGCCGCCGTGGCCATCGAGGATAAACGGTTCTACGAGCATCAGGGCGTGGACTGGATCACCACCATGAAAGCCTGCCTGAATATGTTCTTCGGCGGCGACGAGCAGTTCGGCGGCTCCACCATCACCCAGCAGTTCATCAAAAACCACACGGGTGAAAAGAGCGTTACCGTCCAGCGAAAGGTCATGGAGATTTTCCGGGCGCAGATTTTCGAGCGGGAATACGACAAAGACCTTATCATGGAGTATTACCTCAACGAGATTTATCTGGGGCGGGGCTGCTACGGCGTCAAGAGCGCCGCGGCGGAGTATTTCGGTAAGGAGCTGCGGAACCTGACCACCGCCGAGTGCGCCAGCCTCATCAGTATCACCAATAACCCGTCCCTGTTCAACCCCTATTCCGAGAGCGTATATATGTACAAGGGCGAGGAGCGGGACGGCGCTGGCCGTAACCGCTACCGTCAGCTGAACGTTCTGAGCGAGATGCTGGATCAGGGCTATCTGACGCAGGAGGAATACGACGCGGCTGTGGCGCAGGAAATGGTGTTCAAAGAGGGCATCGCCGACGCCGACCGCTGGACGATCTGCGACAACTGCGGCTACGAGAACACCCGCAGCCACTTTACCGGCGAGGGGGATACCTGCTACTGCCCCCAGTGCGGCGAGCAGGTGGCCGTCAGCACCGACGCTTCCCAGCACATTTATTCGTGGTTCGTGGACGCTGTCATTGTGGACTTTGCCAGCTATCTGGCAGATCAGGACGGCAAGGTCTGGGATGACTTAAGCACCAACGACCAGAGCATCTACCTCAACCGCATCCAGAAGGGCGGCTACCATATTTATACCACCTTGGACATGGACGTGCAGAAGCAGGTGGATGCGGTTTATACCGACCTGAGCAACATTCCCACCACCCGCAGTGAGCAGCAGCTCCAGTCCGCCATCGTGGTCATTAACAACGAGACGGGCGACGTGGTTGCTTTGTCCGGCGGCGTGGGGGAGAAGACGACTTTCCTTGCCTACAACAAGGCTACGCAGGCGAAGCTCCAGACCGGTTCTTCCCAGAAGCCCATTTCCGTTTACGCCCCGGCCTTTGAGTCCGGCGAGGTCACCCCGGCGTCGGTGATGAAAGACCTGCCCATGACCTATATCGACGGCAACAACTGGCCGAAGAACGATAACCGGCAGTACCAGTACGCGAGGACTGTCTATCAGGGCATTGTTTCCTCCGTCAACACCGTTTCTGCCCGGACGCTGGACACCATCGGCGCGGATTACGGCTACAGCTTTGCCAAGTATAACTTTGGCCAAAGCTCCCTGACAGATCATTACCCCCTGCCAAACGGGCAGAGCCTGTCCGACGTGGGTCTGGCGCCTCTGGCGCTGGGCGCGCTGACGGTGGGTTCTACCGTGCGGGAGATGTCCGCCGCTTACGCGACCTTCGCCAACGACGGCGTTTACCGGGAGCCGAGACTGTTCACCAAGGTCTACGACAGCAATGGCCGGGTCGTGGTGGACAATGAGCAGGAGTCCCGGAAAATCCTCAGCCAGAAGACTGTGGATTATATGAACTACTGCCTGTTCAACGCGGCGAACAACGGCACCGGCGGCGCGGCCATCTTTGCGGGACAGAACATCGCGGGCAAGACCGGTACCACGTCTTCCAACCGCGACCGGTGGTTCTGCGGCTATACCACCCACTACACCGCAGCCGTATGGTGCGGCTACGACATCCCGGAGCAGATCTACCTCACCGGCAGCAGCGCCAACCCGGCGGCACGGCTGTGGAAGGCGGTCATGCAGCCCATCCACGACGGCCTGCCCAGAGAGGGACTGTATAACGGCAACGCTTTCCACAGCGTTGGCGTGTGTCTGGATTCCGGCAAGAAAGCCACTGCGGCGTGCAGCGCCGATGTGCGTGGACTGGAGCGCGTGGTCTACGTGAACGTCTACGACGGCGACGAGCCGGAGGGAACCTGCGACAAGCACGTTCAGGTGGACTACTGCGTCACCGGCGGCGGTGTGGCAACGGACTACTGCTATATGTTCAGCGACGCCCAGATCGAGTCCCGGTCTCTTGTGAAGCTGACGCAGGCCGAGGTGGACGAGATCAAGGCGGCGGACGGCTTCGGGCTGAACGACATTTACACCGCCAACTACTATGTATATCTCATCGATTCCGACGGTAACCCCGCTTCGTGGCACGGGTTTTACAACAACCTGAATAACGGCGTGGATGCCCCCTATATCATGTGTCCGCTGCACAACCAGAGCTCCTGGGAGGAGTATCAGCCCGGCGGTACGGAGGAAGACACCACCGGCGGCTGGGACAACAGCTCGGACGGCGGCTGGCATGGCGGCTGGGACGGCTTCGTCGGCTGAGATAAGGAGAAAGAGGGAGGAGACCCAATGCTCTGGATTTCCGATGAATGGAAGGAATATGAGGTGCTGGACACCAGCGGCGGCGAGCGGCTGGAACGGTGGGGCAAGTTCATTCTGGTGCGCCCCGACCCCCAGGTGATCTGGGATACGCCACGGACGGTACCCCAATGGAAGCGCTATGATGCCCGCTACGTCCGCTCCAATACCGGCGGCGGACACTGGACGGATAACAAGCTTCCCGAGCGGTGGCAGATTCACTATAAGGACTACCTGACCTTTAACGTCAAGCCCATGAATTTCAAGCACACGGGTGTTTTCCCGGAACAGGCGGCAAACTGGGATTTCATCCGGGAGAAGGTGGCGGCGGCTTCCGCCCGCCGCCCTGTCCGGGTATTGAATCTGTTTGCCTATTCCGGCGGCGCGACACTGGCGGCGGCCGCCGGGGGAGCGGAGGTGTACCATGTGGACGCCTCCAAGGGCATGGTGGCATGGGCGAAGGAAAACGCCGTGGCTTCCGGCCTTGCCGACCGGCCCATCCACTGGATCGTGGACGACTGCGGCAAGTTCATCCAGCGGGAGATCCGCCGGGGACGGCACTATGACGGCATTATCATGGACCCGCCCAGCTATGGCCGTGGGCCAAGCGGTGAGATCTGGAAGATGGAGACCAGCTTTTACCCCTTCTTACAGGAGACGGTGAAGCTGCTGTCCGACGACCCGCTGTTCGTCATCATCAATTCGTACACCACCGGGCTTGCGCCCTCCGCTGTGGCCTATGCTTCCGACGTGGTGTTCGGGGCGGCACATGGCGGCAAAACCGCTGCCGGTGAGCTGGGACTGCCGGTGAAGCAGTCCGGGCTGGTTCTTCCCTGCGGTGCCACCGGACGGTGGACGCCGTAACAAATAGGAGGATGCCTGATTTGAGCGACATAATTTCTGTAGAGCATCTGGCATACACGTACCCGGGCGTGGAGGACACGCCCGGTGTTCCCGTGTTTGCGGATTTGAATCTGACCATTGAAGAAGGCAGCTTTGTTGCCGTACTCGGCACCAACGGCTGCGGAAAATCCACCCTTGCCAAGCATTTCAACGCCATTCTGCTTCCCTCCGGGGGAAAGGTCTACGTCTGCGGCATCGACACCGCCAATGAAGACCGGCTTATCACCATCCGCCGGAACGTGGGCATGGTTTTCCAGAACCCGGACAACCAGATCGTGGCGAATGTGGTGGAGGAGGACGTTGCTTTCGGCCCTGAGAATCTGGGCATTGCCAGCCCGGAAATTCGCCGCAGAGTGGACAGCGCCCTGAAGCAGGTGGACATGTACGAGTACCGTACCCATGCGCCCCATTTACTGTCCGGCGGACAGAAGCAGCGCATCGCCATCGCGGGCGTGATCGCCATGGAGCCGAAGTGCATCGTTCTGGATGAGCCCACCGCCATGCTTGACCCAAGAGGACGCCGAGAGGTGATCGACACCATCGGACGGCTGAACCGGGAGAAGGGCATCACGGTGGTTCTGATCACCCACCACATGGACGAAGCGGCTAAGGCGCAGCGCGTCGTGGTGCTGGACAAGGGCAAGGTCGCGGCGGACGGCACGCCGAAGGAGGTCTTCTCCCAGGTGGAGCTGCTGCACGGCATCGGCCTTGCCGCACCGGAGACGGTGGAGCTGTGCTGGGAGCTGAATCAGGAGGGCTTTGACCTTCCGCTGGATAAATTAGACCCGAAAGAATGCGCGCAGGCACTTTACGATATGGTGATGGCCTGACCCGCTGGGAGGTATTTTCTTGAAACCCATTCTGGAAGTGAAGAATCTCACTTATATTTACAGCGCCGGGACGCCCTTTGAGCATAAGGCGCTGGACGACATATCTTTTTCCGTGGAGCGGGGTGAATTTATTGGCATCATCGGCCACACCGGCTCCGGGAAATCCACCCTGATGCAGCAGCTGAACGGACTGCTGAAGCCCACCTCCGGCACGGTGCTGCTGGACGGGCAGGACATCTGGTCGGACAAGAAGCTGACCCGGCAGGCACGGTTCCGGGTGGGGCTGGTGTTCCAGTACCCGGAGTATCAGCTGTTTGAGGAAACCGTGTACAAGGACATTGCCTTCGGCCCCAAGAACATGGGGCTGTCAGCGGAGGAAGTCGATCGCCGCGTCCGGGAAGCCGCCGGGTTCGTGGGGCTTACGGAGCAGCAGATGGAGGTTTCGCCCTTTGACCTTTCCGGCGGCCAGAAGCGCCGGGTGGCCATTGCGGGCGTGATTGCCATGGAGCCGGAAGTTCTCATTCTGGACGAACCCACCGCCGGCCTTGACCCCGTGGGGCGCTCGGAAATTCTGGGCAATATTCAGTCCTACCGCAAGGCGAAGAACGCCACAATCATGATGGTCTCCCACTCCATGGAGGACGTGGCGCGGCTGACGGATCGCCTGCTGGTGATGAACGGCTCCAAGCTTGCCATGGACGCGCCGCCAGCCCAGGTTTTTACCCACGCCGAAGAACTGACCCAAATGGGACTGAACATACCCCAGGTGACACAGGTATTTCTGGAGCTGAAAAAGCTGGGGCTGGACGTGAAAAACGTCTACACCATCGACCAGGCCGCGGCGGAGATCAAGCGGCTCAAGGAGGGGAACTGCCATGCTTAAAGACATAACCCTCGGTCAGTATTTCCCGGGCAATTCCGTCATTCACCGCCTCGACCCCAGAACGAAGCTCATTGTTCTGGTCGTATACATGGTGACGCTTTTCGTTGCCTCCGGGTGGGTATCCTACGGCGTGCTGCTCCTGTTCCTGCTGACAGTAATCAAAATTTCCGCCATTCCGGGAAAATCCATCGTCCGGGGCATGAAGCCGCTGGTGATGATCCTTGTTTTCACCGGCGTGCTGAATCTGTTTTTTAACAAGGACGGCAGGGTGCTGGTGGATTTCTGGGGCATTACCATCACCACCGGCGGCGCGGAGCGTGCGGCCTTTATGCTGGTGCGTATTCTGATGCTGGTCACTGCGACCTTCCTGCTGACCTACACCACCTCGCCCATCTCCCTGACGGACGGGCTGGAAAGCCTGATGAATCCGCTGAAGGTCATCAAGGTGCCTGTCCATGAGCTGTCCATGATGATGTGCATTGCCCTGCGGTTCATCCCCACGCTGATCGAGGAAACGGATAAGATCATGTCCGCCCAGAAAGCCCGGGGTGCGGACTTTGAAAGCGGCAAGCTGATGGAGCGGGCAAAGGCGCTGATCCCCATTCTGGTGCCGCTGTTCATCAGCGCGTTCCGCCGTGCGGACGAGCTGGCCACCGCCATGGAGTGCCGCTGCTATCAGGGCGGCGAGGGGAGAACAAAGATGAAGCAGCTGCATTATCAGCGTAACGACTTTGCCGCGTTCGGTGCGGCGGCGCTGCTGACAGCGGCGGTCATTATTCTGAAAAAGTTTGGTATGTGAGGGAAATATGCGCAATATCGCCCTGTTTTTGACTTATCTCGGCACCCATTACCACGGCTGGCAGGTGCAGAAAAATCTGCCCACCGTAGCGGAGACCATGGAAAAGGCTGCCGCCATGGTGGTGGGGCATCCGGTGCATATGACGGGCTGCGGCCGGACGGACGCGGGTGTTCATGCGCGGGTGTACGTGGCGAATTTCCGCACGTCCTCCACCATCCCGGTGGAGCGGCTGCCCTATGCGCTGAATACCCACCTTCCCTGCGACATCGTGGTGACAAAAGCTTTTGAGGTTCACGAGAATTTCAACGCCATCGGCTCCTGCGCCCGGAAGGAATATACCTATCAGATTTACAATTCCCGTCTAAAAGACCCGTTTTATGTCAACCGCGCATGGTTTTACCCCCGGCACTTAGACGAGAACGTGATGCAGGCGGCGGCAAACCAGTTCGTGGGTACCCACGATTTTGCCGCCGTAAGAAGCGTCGGCACGGATGTCAAATCCACCGTCCGCACTGTATACTATTACAATGTGGAGCGGCAGGGGGAGCTGATCACCCTCAAGGTCTGCGCCAACGGTTTCCTTTACAACATGGCGCGGGCCATGGCGGGGACGGTAGTCTACGCCGCCGAGGGAAAGATACGCCCGGAGGAGATCGGCGAAATTCTGGCCTCCGGCAACCGCACCGCCGCCGGCCCGACAGTCCCGGCGGGAGGGCTGTACATGACCCGTCTGTGGTATGACGATGGAATCGAAAAGTTTGAGGTCGGAAGCGATGGAAACGTCTGATACGGGGCGTTATCGTTCATAATTTGTTTTACCTTTTTCAGACGCAATATGCTATACTGCACCGAAAAGGAGTGAGCGTTATGCAGCCAAAAATGTGCAGCAAATGTAAGAAAAATATCGCCGTGGTGTTTATTACCAAGGTTGAAAACGGCGTTACCATGAATGAAGGCTACTGCCTGAAATGTGCCCGGAGTCTGGGAATCCCCCAGATCGATCAGGCCGTGAAGCAGATGGGCATTTCCGACGAAGATCTGGATATGCTCAGCGACGAAATGAGCAGCATGTTCGGCCAGAAGGACGACAGCGACAGCTCTGACGACGATGAGATCGACAGCCAGACCGCCACGTTCCCGCTGCTGAACCAGCTTTTCGGCAATACCCCCGCGCCCCAGCCCCGTCCTTCCAGAAAGGAAGAAGGAGAGCCGAAGGAAAAGAAAAAGTCCAAGCGGCATAAATTTCTGGACAGCTATTGCATGGACTTGACCGGCCGGGCACGGGAGGGCAAGCTGGATAAGGTCATCGGCCGGGATGTGGAGACGGAACGGGTCATCCAGATCTTAAACCGCCGCCAGAAGAACAACCCCTGTCTCATCGGCGAACCCGGCGTGGGCAAAACCGCCATTGCCGAGGGACTTGCCCAGCGGATTGCGGCGGGGGATGTCCCCTACAAGCTGCGGGATAAGGAGGTTTTCCTGCTTGACCTTACCGCGCTTGTGGCAGGTACCCAGTTCCGGGGGCAGTTTGAAAGCCGCATGAAGAGTCTGATCGGTGAGATCAAGGAATGCGGCAACATCATTCTGGTCATTGACGAAGTCCACAATCTGGTGGGCGCGGGAGACGCGGAGGGCAGCATGAACGCCGCCAACATCCTGAAGCCCGCCCTGTCCCGGGGCGAAATACAGGTCATCGGCGCGACGACCTTCGCCGAGTACCGCAAATATATTGAAAAGGACGCAGCTCTGGAGCGCCGTTTCCAGCCCGTCACCGTGGCGGAACCCACCATCGCAGAGGCAAGCCAGATCATGCAGGGCATTGCCAAATCCTACGCCGAATTCCACGGGGTGGAGATTTCCCCGGAAATCGCCCGCCAGTGCGTCGTCCTCTCCGAGCGCTACATCACCGACCGGTTTCTGCCGGATAAGGCCATCGACCTGCTGGACGAAGCCTGTTCCGACGTCAACCTGCAGTGCAAGGAGATTTCCCAGCTTGCCGAGCTGAAAAAGGAGCGGGACGACTACGAGCTGGAACTGCGGATGCTCAACGAAAATACGGAGAATCAGGACTATGAGCGTCTGGCTCTCATCCGCAGTAAGCTGATGCAGCTGGCAGCGAAGATCGAGGAGCTGGAAAAGCACCCCAAGCCCGCCGTGACCATGGAGAATCTGGCGCGGATCATCGAGCTGTGGACGAAAATTCCCGCTTCCAAGATCAAGGCGCAGGAGTATGAGCACATCAAGGGGCTGAGCGACCGCCTGAAAACCCACATCGTCGGTCAGGACGAGGCGGTAGACGCCGTGTCCCGTGCCATCCGCCGCAACCGGGTGGGCATTTCCCCCAAGAAGCGGCCCGTGTCCTTTATCTTTGTCGGCCCCACCGGCGTGGGTAAGACGGAGCTGGTCAAGCAGCTGGCGAGTGATCTGTTTGACAATGTGGACAGCCTGATTCGGCTGGACATGTCGGAATATATGGAGAAGCACACCGTCTCCAAGCTCATCGGTTCGCCTCCCGGCTATGTCGGTTATGACGAGGCCGGACAGCTGACGGAGAAGATCCGCCGCCGCCCCTACAGCATCGTGCTGTTCGATGAAATCGAAAAAGCGCACCCGGATGTGCTGAACATTCTGCTTCAGGTGCTGGACGACGGACGCATTACGGACGCCCAGGGCAGGGTGGTGAACTTTGAGAACACCATCATCGTCATGACCTCCAACGCCGGTTCCGAAGGCAGTGTGGGCGGCATGGGCTTTGGCCGCAGCGACGGCGACAAGGTGAAGGAGAAGACCATGAAGGCATTGCAGGGCTTCCTGCGGCCGGAATTTCTCAACCGTGTGGACGAGATCATCACCTTCAACCATCTGACGGAGGAAAACTTCCTGGGCATCGCGGACATCATGCTCAAGGAGCTGCAAGAGAGCCTGCTTAGTCGCGGCCTGATCCTTTCCTGGGACGACGATCTGCGCCGCCTGCTGGTCAAAAAGGCCTATTCCGTGACCTATGGCGCGAGAAATCTCCGCCGCACCATCCAGAAGGAGCTGGAAGACCCGATTTCCGAGGCGATCATTGATAGCTTCCAGCATCCCATTTCCGCCATCCGCATCCGGGTGGAGGGAGAGACCGTCAAGCTGGACATTACCTGACATATGGGAGGGGAAAAATCCCCTCCCATTTTTTCACGAATGCTGTAAGATTTTCCCCATTCCCGCGTCTAATGGGTGTAGGAGGTGAGGCCGTGACGGAGTTTGAACAAATATACCGGGCGTATTTTCAGGATGTGGAGCTGTACCTGCGGGCGATCAGTCATAACGAAAGTCTTGCGGAGGAGCTGACGGAACAGGTATTCTTTCAGGCGTTGAATGCTCTGCCGAAATTTCGGGGCGACTGCGACATCCGTACATGGTTATGCTCCATGGCGAGAAACGCCTACCTCAGCCATCTGCGCAAGGAGCGCCCGTCCCAGCCTATCGACGAGCTGGAAATCAGCGACCCGAAGCAGGCGGTGGAGGAACAGATCATGGACGCTCAGCAGGCCATGGCCGTTCACCGGGTGCTTCACGACCTGCCGGAACCCTATAAGGAGGTTTTCTCCCTGCGGGTCTTTGGGCAGCTTTCCTTTGGTGACATCGGAAGCCTGTTCGGACGCACGGCAAACTGGGCCTGTGTGACCTACCACCGGGCAAGGCAGAAAATACGGGATGAAATGGGGGAATATGTATGAAACTATCCTGTAATGTGATCCGGGATCTGCTCCCGCTGTATGCGGAAAATCTGACCAGCGAAGAGAGCAACGCCCTCGTGGACGAGCATCTGTGCGGGTGCGACGAATGCGCGAAGCAGCTGGGGATACTGAAAAAAGCCCAGGCGATTCCGGTGGAAACAGACGCGCCGGGACTGAAAAAGATCAGAAAGGCCATTGTGCGCCGCCGGGTTTTAGCGGTGACCATGGCTGTGATGCTGGTGATCACGATCGTGCTGGGCGCGACGTTCCTCTGGGAAGCGCCGGTCTGGCTGGACGCAGATCAGGCGGTGAAGGAAGTCATGAAGATGGAGGACGGCAGCATCCGTATCTACTATACGGACATTATTCAGGGAATCAGCAGTGAGGACGACATGACCGGAAACAGGGGCACTCTGTGCTGGAGCTCATGGGGCAGGGTATACTTCGGGGAGCAAATGCCCCCTGACCCTTATGTTACGCCGGATGACGCGGGGGGAACCACAGCCTACAGCTGCTACGGTGACCCCACTTTGCCGGAAGAATTGCAGGAACTGGATGCCGCGCGGAACAATTATTGGTATATCAGCCCCAAGAATGGCAGGGCGGAGGTGCTTCTGCTAAAAGGGGAGGGGGACGTGGAAGCCCCTGAGGAGCCGCTTCTGACGGTCAGTCACAACGGGGCGATCTCCTGCGGCGTTCTTGCGGTCATGGCAATTATCTTGGCGATTCTGGCGTACCGTTTCAGAAAGCACCGGGGCGCCCCATGGCTGACCCATAGCGCCGCTCTTGCCGGGTGCGGGTGTGTGTCGCTTCTGGTCGTTTCCGGCGGGCAGTTTGTGGAGTTTTACGGCGACTACACGGCGCATGTGAGCAACGCCTGCATTTTGCTGATACCGATGTTCCTTACGGCGGTGTGCGCCATCCGTCTGCAAAAGCTGAAAGCGCAGGATAAGGGTTTATGAGGAAACATCCCGGAAGGACAGCCTTCCGGGATGTTCTGCGTTAACTTGTCAAAGAACCTCGTTCATTTTGTCTTCGACCTTCCAGGCAAGGTCTTCGGCCTTGTTGGCAGCCTTTGCCGCAACGCGCCGAACGGGATTCTGCCTGGGCATCATCAGAACCGCTACCGCACCCGCAGCAGCGCCAAGACCGGCGGAAAGCATCCATCCTTTTGCGTTCATAAATTCTCCCTCCCTTCACAGGTAGTATACCCCAAAGGAAAAAAATCAGGACTGGAAGGTTTTTATCTTTGCAGATGGAAAAAGTTGTGATACAATAAACAAAAAACATGCCGGAGGCGGGATTATGTCTATTGATATATTACAAGAAAAGATTCGCAAGCTGAAGAATCCTTCCATGGTGGAGCTGATGCTGCCGCTGACCGACTTGCCGCCCCGGTATGCTCACGACGCTAAAGGGTACGGTGAATTCTGCCGGGACTTGCTCGGCGGGTTGAAAGGGATCATCCCGGCAGTTCGGCTGAGCTTCGGCAGGTTTGCCCTTCTGGGCGGCGATGGCTTGCAGGAGCTGGCGCAGGCGCTGAACACCGCCCGGAACATGGGCTATTACACGGTGCTGGATGCGCCGGAACTGCTCAGCCCGACCGCCGCCCAGATAACGGCGGAAGCGTTTTTCGGCGGAGAAAGCGGCTATCCCTGTGACGGGTTGGTTGTTTCCGGATACTTGGGCAGCGATATCATCAAGCCCTTCCTGCCCGGGTGCCGAGAGGGGAAGAAGGACTTGTTCGTGGCAGCGCGCACCGGAAATAAATCCGCCCCGGAGTTGCAGGACTTGCTCTGCGGTTCCCGGCTGGTGCATACGGTGGCAGTGGATTTGATAAACCGGTTCGCGCCGGAGGCGATGGGAAAGCTGGGCTATTCCCGAATCGGCGCTCTGACGGCGGCCAGCTCCGCCGAAAGCCTCCGCAGTCTTCGCGGCAAGTATCCCCGGGTGTTTTTCCTCGTGGACGGCTACGATTCCCCCAGCGCCAACGCCAAAAACTGCTCTTACGCCTTTGACAGGCTGGGGCACGGCGCGGTGGTGTGCGCGGGGGAGACGATCACCTGCGCATGGAAGCAGGCGCAGTCCGACGGCGGGGATTTTCTGGAACAGGCCGTGGCTGCCGCCGAAAGAATGAAGAAAAATCTGACGAGATATGTAACGATTCTTTAAGGAGGAAACGTGATGCGTCGAACTGACCGGGAAGTGACCGACCCCGCCGAGATCACGGAGATGATGACCCGCTGCGAGGTGCTTCATCTGGCGCTGAACACGGACACAGTACCCTACATTCTCCCCGTGAACTTCGGAATGGAGCCGGACGGAATGACCCTGTACATCCACGGTGCGCGGGAGGGGACGAAGTATGCCCTGATAGAAAAGGACAACCGCGCCGGCTTTGAGCTGGACTGTACCCACGGTCTGGTTCTGGAAAATGGGATGTGCTCCATCAACTACGAAAGCGTCATCGGCTGGGGCTATCTGGAGGACGTGACTGAGCCGGAGGAAAAGCGCAGGGCACTGGATTTGATCATGAAGCAGTACCGGGGCGAGGATTTCCCATACAGCACTGCCGTGATTCCCAAAACCCGTGTACTTCGTCTGCGGGTGCAGGCGCGGACGGCGAAACGGAGACGCATGGGATAATATGTACCGGGGCGAACTGCCCCGGGGTGTTATCGGACACCAGCTGTACCCTGACGGGCGGCGGTGTTTTCCGTGATGTCGTCCATTCCGTCCAGAGGGCCGTTGCCGTTGTCGATGGTGGCGTTGGTAGAAGGCTCAACGCTGGGCATCGTGGTGGGCGCGGTGGTAGTACGGGTCGTCTCAGTGGTCGCGGCGGTAGGCGTCGTGGTGGGAACGGTAGTGTTTCTGCTGGGGTCCTGGTTGGTGCAGCCGCAGCCGGTAAACAGCGCCGCGGTAAGGACGAGAACCAGTACGAGAATGGCATATTTTTTCATGTTTTTACCTCCAAATGAATCTTGCTTCAAACGTATTATTTCCCGTATGCCGGGGTTTACGCTGGTAATAATACCCAGTTTTCTGCAACTTTATAAGAGCAAACACTTTTTCTTCCGTTTCCTGCGAAGTGGACGTTTTCTTTATTTTCTTTTGCAAGTTAGCATATGATAACTCGCAAAATCGGATTTTCTGAAATTTTTTGTTGCTTTTTCTTGCATAGACATGTATAATGGGAGGGAATCAAAAAATGAAGGAGAGTTCTGCGCTATGAAGAAGCTCGCTGCTAAGAAAAATGTGGAGTGCATGGCATGTCTGCAATGCGTCGCCGCCTGTTCCGAGGCGTTCTATAAGGAATTTGACGAGGAGAAGAGCTGTGTCCGCATCGTGGCCAAGGGTGCCGGCGCCAAGCCCAATACCTGCATTCAGTGCGGCAAGTGTATGCGTACCTGTGAGCACGAAGCCATCACCCAGAACCCCAAGACCGGCGTGTACATGATCAACAAGAAGAAGTGCGTCAGCTGCGGCAAGTGCGCCGAAGCCTGCCCCATGCACGTGATCGTGTTCGAGGAAGGCAGCCCTGCCTCCAAGTGCATTGCCTGCGGCATCTGCGTCAAGGCCTGCCCCATGGAAGTGCTGGAAATCGTGGAGAAATAAGTCAAGCAACCGGATGGGCAGCCTTTGGCTGCCCATCGTTCTGTTTTTAAGAAAAGGCGAAAAATGAAAAATAGACTTGTAATCCCGTCGGCATCATGGTATAATGTTCCCTAGTGTATCTTCGACTACTATCCCTCAGGAGGAACAACATGAGCGGACGCTATGAAAGAAAAAAGCCACAGAACCAAAGTACGGGCGGCTGGAAGAAGACCGTTCTGATCGTGGTTCTGGTTATTGTAGTTTTAATTGCTGCGCTGGTAGTTGCAGGTGTGGTGTATTACAACTCCATGCTCAATAAAATGAATCAGGTGCAGGTGCCGACCATCAGCCGAACCGAACCGACGACGGAGCCGGTGGAGACGACGGCTGCCACGGAAGCGACGGCCGCCACGGTGGAGACAACGGCTGCTACCGAGCCGCATGTTGCTTCCAGCGCAGACTATATCAATATTCTTCTGGTTGGTCAGGCTGCCCGTGAGGGAGAGGCTGAGCGGTTTGCCGATACCATGATCCTGTGTACGGTGAATACATACGAAAAAACCGTGACGCTGACCTCACTGCTCCGGGATACGCTGGTTCAGTATCCCAACTATACGGATACCAACGGAAAGAAGCACAGCGGCGGCAAGATCAAGCTTACCAGCATCTACCACAACGGCTACATCTGCACCAACAGCACGGCGGATGCCATGGGCCTGATGAATCAGACGCTGTATTCAAACTTCGGCATTGAAGTTGACTACGATGTTGAGATCGATTTTGACGCATTTATCAAGGCAATCAATCTGCTGGGCGGTATCAATGTAGAGCTGACTGCGGCGGAAGCTAACTATCTCAACGACTTCCATGACCGCTATTACTACGAGGTGAAGGAAGGCAAAAACTGGCTGGACGGCTCTACCGCCCTTGCTTACGTCCGTATGCGGAAGGCGGAGGGCGACGGCGAAAGTGACATCAAGCGTACCGCCCGTCAGCGTCAGTTCATGGAGGCATTGCTGGCCAAGGTCAAGAAGATGAGCCTTTCCGACGTGCAGAATCTGGCCAATGAGGTTCTGCCGCTGGTATCCGTGAGTATGACCAATTCGCAGATCACGGATCTGCTTATGAAGATGCTGCCCATGCTGTCCGGTCTGGAGATCAAGTCCAGCGGTACCTGCCCGGTGCGTGCCAGAGGCTACTCGTGGGGAGATATGGTGGACATCTACGGAGACGGTCAAATCCACAGTGTCATGCTGTATGATAAGGACAAGAACGTGGCCTACATGCGGGCGATCACCGAGGGCGAGGGCGAGATCCCCGAGACGGTGCCGATTCAGGACTAAGTTGTAATGGAAGAATTGCGGGAAAGCGGTGCTTTCCCGCAATTTCTTTCTGCGGGGCATTTGTTACATAAATTTCATGTTTGTCATAATTGCAAACCGCCGGGGAATATGCTATACTGTACCATAGTTTACACCCGGAGGCGTTTATGACTGAGTTGACTGAATTCCAGCGGAAACTCTCCGCTTTACTGCCCGATGTGGAGCTTCGGTTTGAAGAAGCTCTGGCGAAGCATACCTCCTTTCGCATCGGCGGAGACGCCGAGGTAATGGCGTTTCCCAAAACCAAAATCGAACTGGCGGATATCCTGAAAGCCTGCGCCAAGCTGAACTGCAAATGTGCCATTCTGGGCGCGGGAACCAACGTGCTGGCGCCGGATGAGGGTGTCCGGGGGCTGGTGGTCTGCCTGAAGGATTGCCTTGGCGGCATGGAACGGCTGGACGAGACCCACATCCGGGTGATGGCGGGCGTGACCATGGCACGGGCGGCGGTGAACGCTGCGAACATGGGTCTCACCGGCATGGAATTCGCCCACGGCATACCGGGAACCGTCGGCGGCGGCGTGTATATGAACGCCGGGGCCTATGGCGGCGAGATTTGCCAGATCTGCGAAAGTGTTGAGGTCATGGATTTGGACGGCAATCTTTACTGTCTGTCCAACGCCGAGATGGCCTTCTCCTATCGTCACAGTGCGCTGGAAAACCGGACGGGAATCGTGGTCAGCGCGGATTTTGCCCTGAAAAAGGGGAACCCGGAAGAAATCTGGGCAAAAATGAAGGAGCTGATTGCCCGCCGTACCGCTTCCCAGCCGTTGGACGTTCCTTCGGCCGGTTCTGCATTCAAACGCCCGACGGGCGGTTATGCGGCGGCGCTGATCGAAGAAGCGGGACTGAAGGGCTATCAGGTTGGCGGCGCGGCGATCTCCGCGAAGCACGCCGGGTTTGCCGTCAATCTGGGCGGCGCGACGGCGGCGGATGTGAAGGCTCTGCTGTCCCAGGTGTCCGAGCAGGTCTATCAGAAAAGCGGCATCCGGTTGGAGCCGGAGGTTCGTATCTGGTAACGTATAGATAACATTCGGAAAGGTGGTCTCCCCATGGCAAGCTCTTTTTCCTCTGCCGCCAAGGCGGAGGTCTGCCGGATTTTGCCCCAGAAACATTGCTGCGCTCTGGCGGAGTGCTTCGGCGTTCTGCTGTTTGCCAACAATTTCTCCGCTGACGGTATTAAAATCATCACCGAAAGCCGGGATTTTGCCTATATTCTGCCGAAGTTGTTCAAAAAAGCGTTTGATCTGTCCTTCGACAGCTACCCCAGCCTTGCGTCGCCGGGAAAGCTGGTGTTCCAGATATGGGACAGCGATAAAATCGAGACGATCATGGAAGCCTTCGGCTTTGACGCGCAGGACACGCTGGCGCTCCATGTGAACCTGCCGGTGGTGGAGGAGGACTGCTGCAAGGCGTCGTTTCTCCGGGGTGCGTTCCTCGCCGGGGGAAGCGTCACCGACCCGGGGAAGGGCTATCATATGGAGCTGGCGACGACTCACCAGAGCGTTGCCCGGGAGACGGATTCGCTGATGCGGGAGGTCATGGGCTTTTCCCCAAAGATGGCCAGCCGAAGCGGCGGGCAGGTGCTGTATCTGAAGCACAGCGAGCTGATCTCCGATTTTCTCACGTTCCTTGGCGCACCGGTGGCGGCCATGGGCATTATGGAAGCGCGGCTGGAAAAGGAACTGAACAACAAAGTCAACCGCCGCTGCAACTGCGACGACGCCAACACCTCTAAGGTGGTGGAGGCCGCGCAGGAGCAGCTTGCGGCAATTCGCATGATAAGAGAGACGGGCGCGATGGATAAATTGCCCGAAAAGCTCAGACGGGCGGCGATTGCGAGGGAGGAAAATCCCTCCGCGTCATTGTCCGAGCTGGCGGGGATGATGGAGCCGCCCATTACGAAGCCCGCCATGGGCAGCCGGATGCGGCGGCTGCTGGAGCTGGCGGAAGAGGTGAAGGCATGAGCTTTGTACATTTGCATGTCCATACAGAGTACAGCTTACTTGACGGCGCGTGCCGCATTGACGGCATCATGGATCGGGTCAAGGAGCTGGGGCAGACGGCCATTGCCATCACCGACCACGGTGTGATGTACGGCTGTATTGACTTTTATAAAGCCGCCAAAGCCGCCGGGATCAAGCCCATCATCGGCTGCGAGGTCTACGTCGCCCGCCGGGGCATGGCCGACCGGGTCCACGGGATCGACAATGACCCCTACCATCTGGTACTGCTGTGTGAAAACCGAACGGGGTACGAGAACCTCTGCTATCTGGTGTCGGAAGCCTTTATCCACGGCTTTTACGGCAAGCCCAGAATCGACCTTCAGCTGCTCCAGCAGCACCACGAGGGGCTGATCGCCCTGTCCGCGTGCCTTGCCGGTGCGATTCCGCAGTATCTGATGGAAGAAGACTACGATTCCGCAAAGGAATACGCAAAAAAGATGTCCGGCATTTTCGGGGAGGGGAATTTCTTTCTGGAAATGCAGGATCACGGCATTCCGGAGCAGCGTCCGGTAAATCAGGGTATCCAGCGCCTTGCCCGGGAGCTGGGACTGCCGTTGGTGGTGACCAACGACGCCCACTACCTGCGCAAAGAGGACGCAGAAATGCAGGACGTCCTGCTGTGCATCCAGACAGGCAAGACCGTGGACGACACCAACCGGATGAAATTCCAGACGCAGGAGTTCTACCTCAAGAGCGAGGACGAGATGAAAGGGCTGTTCCCCGGCTGCGAGGAAGCCTTTGAAAACACCGTCCGCATTGCCGAGCGGTGCAATCTGGAATTTACCTTCCACGAATATCACCTGCCCTCTTACCCGGTGCCGGAGGGGTATACGGACGAGGAATATTTCCGTAAGCTGTGCGCTGAGGGCTTTGCCGAGCGGTATCCTGACGCGCCCGAAGCATACCGGGAGCGGCTGGAATATGAGATCGGCGTCATCAGTCGGATGGGTTATGTAAACTACTATCTCATCGTCTGGGACTTTATCCACTACGCCAAGGTCAACGGCATTCCCGTGGGGCCGGGACGCGGTTCCGGTGCGGCTTCCATTGTGGCATACTGTATGCACATCACGGAAGTCGACCCCATGAAGTATAACCTCATTTTCGAGCGGTTTCTCAACCCGGAACGGGTGAGTATGCCGGATTTCGATACGGATTTCAGCCCGGAGCGTCGGGGCGAGGTCATGGAATACGTCATGGAGAAATACGGCGCGGATCACGTCGCCCAGATCGTCACCTTTGGCACCATGGCCGCCCGGGGCGCCATCCGGGACGTTGGCCGGGCGCTGAACTTCTCCTATGCGGAGACGGATGTGGTGGCCAAGCTGGTGCCCACCATGCCGCTCCACCTGACGCTGGCGGAGGCTATGAAGATTTCCCCCAAGCTCAAGGAGATGTACGACGGCGACCAGCGGGTAAAAACGCTCATCGACACGGCTATGCGTCTGGAGGGAATGCCCCGGAACACTTCCACCCACGCCGCCGGCGTGGTCATTACGGCGCAGCCGGTCAATACCTACGTCCCCCTGTCCCGGAACGACGATACCGTGGTCACCCAGTACACCATGACCACCATCGAAGAGTTGGGACTTCTGAAAATGGACTTTCTGGGTCTGCGGAACCTGTCGGTGATTCAGGACGCGGAAGCGCTGGCGCGGCAGGAAAATCCCAATTTTCAGATTGCAAAAGTGCCGGACAACGACCCGGAGACCTTTGCTATGCTGGCCGAGGGCAAGACCCAGGGCGTTTTTCAGATGGAATCCACCGGCATGACCGGGGTGTGCGTCAGCATGAAGCCCACCTCCATCGAAGACCTGACAGCTATCGTGGCGCTCTACCGCCCCGGCCCTATGGAATCCATTCCCAAGTTCGTTGAAAATAAGTTCAACCCCGGGAAAGTGACTTACAAAACGCCCCTTCTGGAGCCAATTCTGAAGGTGACCTACGGCTGTATCGTCTATCAGGAGCAGGTCATTGAGATTTTCCGGACTTTGGGCGGCTACTCCATGGGTCAGGCGGACAACATCCGCCGGGCAATTTCCAAGAAAAAGCAGAAGATCATTGACGCCGAGCGGAAGACCTTCGTTTACGGCGACCGGGAGCAGAAGATTGACGGCTGTATCGCCCGGGGCGTACCTGAGGCGGTGGCGCAGTCGATTTACGACGAAATTGTGGATTTCGCCAATTACGCTTTTAACAAGGCCCACGCGGTGTGCTATGCCGTGGTCGCCTACCAGACGGCCTACCTCAAGTGCCACTATCCAAGGCAGTACATGGCGGCGCTGATGACCTCCGTTCTGGACTCTGCCACCAAAATCTCCGGTTATATCGCCGAGTGCCGGGAGCTGGGAATCCCGGTTCTGCCGCCGGACATCAACCATTCTGAGGACTACTTCACCGTCGAGGGCGACGCCATCCGCTTCGGCCTCGGCGCGGTGAAAAACGTAGGCCGGGGCCTCATCCGCTCCATGGCGGCCAAACGGGCGGAGGGCGGCGCTTTCCGCTCTCTGGAAGATTTTCTGGAACGGATGGGGGAGGGCGAGCTGAACAAGCGCGCCGTGGAGAACTTCATCAAATGCGGCGCGATGGACTGCTTCGGCTATCATCGCAGCGAGCTTCTGGCGGTATACGACCAGATGATGGACAGCGTGTCCGCCTCCCGGAAGAAGAATCTGGAAGGGCAGATGGGTCTGTTCGCCATGCTGGACGAGGACGACGAGGCGGGCAAGGTGCCGATCCCCAAGCTCAAGGAGCTTGACAAGGGGGAGCTTCTCTCCATGGAGAAGGAGACCACCGGCATCTACATTTCCGGCCATCCCATGGACGATTACCGGCCGTACCTGCGCAACACCCACGTTGTCCACATCGGCAGCCTTATGGAAGAGGACAACGGCTTTCAGGACGACCAGATCATCAGCGTCGCGGGCATTGTCCAGACCGTGAAAATGAAGACCACCCGGAACAATTCCATGATGGCGTATGTCACGGTGGAAGACGATACGGCGTCCATAGAGATGCTGGCATTTTCCAATGTGCTGGATCAGTACGGCGGCTACCTCCGGGAAAACAGCGCCGTGGTCATCACCGGGCGGCTGTCTCTTCGGGACGATAAAGAGCCGCAGATCGTCATCAACCGCGCCCGCCCCATTTCGGACTACGCCGACGGCAGCGCGCCGCCGGAGCAGCCGCAGAATGTGAATAAGAGCGGCACATTGTACCTCCGGCTTCCCGGGGAGGAAGGGATGCTGTATCCCAAGATCCGGTGCATCCTGAACATGTTCCCGGGGGACAGCACAGCGGTGCTTTACTTTGCGGACACAAGACGACGCCGGGGTACCCGGTGCTGCATCCGGGAAAGTATGCTTTCTGAGCTGAAAAATGTGCTCGGAGAAGCAAATGTTGTACTGAAATAGCTTTTCTTTTAGAACATATTGTGGTATAATAATCAATCAAGAGGAGTTGATGCCGTGAAAAAGCGAATATGGCTGTTTCCGCTGCTTATCCTCGCGTCGCTTTTGCTGACCGGCTGCGCTTTGCAGACGGTGGATGAAATGTATGCGCTGCCAAAGCGCTCGAAGGAGTATGACAGTCTGCAATCCGCCATCGATTCCGCCATGTACGGCCTGAGCTACTCCGCACCGGTCTCCGGAGAAAACCAGCAGACGGTGCAGATGGCAGATCTGGACGGCGACGGCGTGGAGGAATATATCGTCTTTGCGCAGGGAAACTCTGCCAACCCTTTGCAGGTGCTGATTTTCCGGCAGGAGGAGGACGGCACGTGCCGCCTGATGGAGGTCATCCAGAGCAATGGCTCCGCCTTTGAGCAGGTGGAATATGTGCAGATGGACAACGCCCCCGGCTACGAGCTGGTGGTCGGGCGGCAGCTCAGCGATCAGGTGCTGCGCAGTGTGTCGGTGTACTCCTTTTCCAGCGGCAGCGCCGAGCAGCTGATGATGGTGGGCTACTCCAAATTTATTACCTGCGACTTGAATGACGACGGATGCAGCGAGCTGATGGTCATTCTTCCCGGTGAATCGGAAACCGGGACAGGCTCTGCGGTGCTGTACCGGATGCAGGACGGCAATATTGAACGCTCGGTGGAGGTCAACGTGTCGGAGGACGCGACCCACATCCGGCGGATCACGGTGGGACGGCTGCTGGGCGGAACGCCCGCGGTGTTCGTCGCCAGCGCGGTGAATAACAGCGCCATCGTAACCGACGTATTTGCCTGGAGAAACGACCGCTTTTCCAATATTTCCTATTCCCGGGATTCGGACACCAGCGTCCAGACCTTGCGGAACTATTACGTCTACGCCGAGGACATCGACGGCGACGGCGTGATGGAGCTTCCCAGCCTGATCACCATGAAGCGTGTTTTCCCGGAACAGGAGGGCAAGCAGAAATTCCTCATCCGCTGGTTCGCCATGGACTTGGAGGGCAGGGAAATGGACAAGTTCTTTACCTTCCACAATTACTTAGGCGGCTGGTACATGCAGCTGGCGAGCAGCTGGGCGCCGCGGGTGTCGGTGGATCAGGAGGGCGGTAAGTATACGTTCTACGTGTGGGACGAGGATTACCGGCAGGCGCTGGACGTGTTTTCCATATACGCGCTCACCGGCGGAAGCCGGGAGGAAGACGCCACGGTGGACGGCCGGTTTGCCTTCTATCGGGCAGAGGGCGTGGTCTACGCCGCAAAGCTGGAGGCGAACGCGGCGGAATTCGGCATTACAGAGAATCAACTTATCAACAACTTCCATCTGATTCAGCAGGATTGGAAAACGGGAGAGACTTGAGGGGTGTCATATGAAAAAAGTATTGATTATGGAAGATGAACTGAATATCCGAAGCTTTGTGGTCATTAACCTGAAGCGGGCAGGGTACGACGCCATCGAGGCGGGGAACGGTCAGGAGGCGCTGGACGCTATCGCTCAGACCCCGGACATTGGCGTTGCCATTCTGGATATTATGGTGCCGGGGGACATGGACGGCTTTGAGGTCTGCCGCCGCATCCGCGCCTCCAACAAGCAGATGGGCATTATCATGCTCACTGCCCGCACGCAGGAGATGGACAAGGTCACCGGCCTGATGACCGGCGCGGACGACTATGTCACCAAGCCCTTTTCTCCCGCCGAGCTGACTGCCCGCATTGACGCGCTGTACCGCCGTATCGGCGGCGATAGTTCCGCCAGCTCCGAGCTGCTGACCCAGGGACCCTTCGTGATGAACACCCGCAATCACACGCTGGAAAAGAATGGGAACCGTATCCGCCTGACGCAGGTGGAGTACGCGATCCTGAAGCTGTTCATGCAGAATCCGGGCAGAGCGCTTTCCCGTGAGGACATTCTCTCTGCCGTCTGGGGACGGGATTACGAGGGCGAGCTGAAGATCGTGGACGTGAATATCCGCCGTCTCCGCCTGAAAATCGAGGACGATACTTCCAATCCCACCTATATCACCACGGTCTGGGGTCTGGGCTACAAGTGGGGCGCCTAACCCGGAATGAACATGAAGTCCATGAAAAAGACGGGCGGCCTGCGAAGACGCTGGCTGCTGAACACCGTCGGCGTTGTCTTCGCCCTGGGGCTGGTGTGCGTTATGGCGGTAACGGCGTCCTACGCCACCTACTACTACTCCAACATGCAGTCTGACATGGAAAACCGGGCGAAAACCACTACGGATTTTTTTGCCGACTATATCAATCAGGACTACGGCGACTACTACCAGTCCTGTATCACCTATGCCAAGACCTTTGAGGACAAGGGCAAAATTGAGCTGCAATTTATCAACAATCAGGGCAGTCTCGTGGCGTCCTCCTACGGCCCCTGGGCGGGGCCGTCTCCCAGCACGTCGGATATCTGGGACGCCATCAGCATCCGGGACAAAAGCTCCTACATCGGCCGCGACCCGGACACCGGGGAACGCATCATGGCGGTTTCCTGCCCCATGATCTATTCCAACGGCGAGGTCATCGGTGTGCTGCGCTACGTGACCTCCACCCGGCTGGTGAACAGGCAGATCATTCTGGTGTGCTTGGTTTGCTGCTTTGTGCTGACGGTGGTGCTGGCGGTGGTGCTGCTCAGCAGCGGCTACTGCATCCGCTCCATCTTAAATCCTGTGGCGGAGATCACGGAAAAAGCCCAGAGAATCGCCTCCGGCAGCTACGGCGTCCAGATTCAGACGCCCTTCAAGGATGAGATCGGCGATCTGGCGGACACCATCAACGAAATGTCCACAAAAATCGCCCAGAACGAAAAAATGCAGGCGGAGTTCGTCTCCCAGTTGTCCCATGAGCTGCGCACCCCTCTGACCGTTATCAACGGATGGAGCGAGACGCTGCTGGCCGGAGACGACCTGAACGACGACACCCGACAGGGCATGAAGATCATTTCCAGCGAGGCCAAGCGCCTGACGGAAATGGTCATGGACTTGCTGGACTTCACCCGGATGCAGGACGGCCGCATGACGCTGGCCGTGGAAATGACGGACATCCGGGGCGAATTCGAGGACACGGTGTATATGTACGGCGGCCGTCTGGCACAGGACGGCATTCAGCTGGTCTATCTGGACAACGACGAGGACATTCCGGAAATTCCCTGCGACCCCCAGCGGATGCGGCAGGTGTTCCTGAATCTTCTGGACAACGCCGCCAAGCATGGCGGCTCGGGCAAGCGTATTGAGGCATCCATGTCCTATGACGGCAAAGATGTGATCGTTTATATCCGGGACTTTGGCCCCGGTATTCCGGAGGACGAGCTGCCGCTGGTGAAGAAAAAATTCTACAAAGGCAGTTCCAGCGTCCGGGGCACGGGCATTGGCCTTGCGGTGTGCGACGAGATCGTGGAAATGCACGGCGGCACGCTGACGCTGGAAAACGCCGAGGGCGGCGGCACGCTGGTGACCATCCGTCTTCCGGCGGAACATTAAGGAGAAACCATGGCAAACAAAGAAACCGAGAACTGTGAAAAATTCAAGACCATGATCGGCGGTCAGGCACTGATCGAGGGCATCATGATGCGTGGGCCGGAGAAGGACGCTATCGTCATCCGGGGCAAGGACGGCTTGACCGTGGAGGTTTCGCCGCGGAAGCTGAACCCGCCCGACTCCTGGAAAAACTGGCCGTTTATCCGGGGCATTTTCAACTTCTTCGACGCGCAGATCGTGGGCGTGAAGGCGCTGCTGCGGTCTGCTGATCTGGCTCCCGACGAAATGCAGGAGGAGCCGTCCAAATTTGACAAGTGGCTGGAAAAGAAGCTGGGAAGCGAAGCTTTCCAGAAGGCCATCGTCGGCATTGCCGTGGCCATGGGACTGCTGCTTTCCATCGGCCTGTTTTTCCTGCTGCCCATGGTCATCGGCGGATTTTTTGACAAAATCATTACCAGTACGCTGCTTCTGAATCTGGTGGAGGGCGTCATCCGCATGGTGATCTTCATGGCCTATATGATTCTGGTGTCCCGGATGCCGGATATGAAGCGGGTGTTTTCCTACCATGGCGCGGAGCATAAGACCATCCGCTGCTACGAGGCGAAACTGCCCCTGACGGTGGAAAATGTGCGCAAAATGACCCGGCTGCACCCCCGGTGCGGCACCAGCTTCCTTCTGGTGGTCATGGTGATCTCCATTCTTGTGTTTTCCATCGCGTCGTCAGCGCTGCTGGCGATCTTCCCAGGGCTGGACGCCATTCGCGGCTCCTTCGGCTACCGGATGCTGATGATCGCCTTCAAGCTGCTGCTCCTGCCGGTGGTGGTGGGCATCACCTACGAGATCAACCGCTGGTGCGGAAGAAACGACAACGCTTTTACCCGGGCGCTTTCCGCGCCGGGTATGTGGATGCAGCATTTTACCACCAACGAGCCGGACGACTCCATGATTGAGGTGGGCATTGCGGCGGTACAGGCCGTGCTGCCGGAGAAGGAGGGTTCTGATCGTTGGTGAAGCAATACGGCCAGCTGTATCTGGACACCCGCCATGCGCTGCTGGAAACCGAGGACGCCCAGACGGCGGGGATGATGGCGCGGCAGCTGCTGTGCCATTTTTCCGGGAAAAGTCCGGAAGCCATTCTGGCAGACCGTGACCTGTATGCGTCGGAGCAAGTCTGCCGGGACATGAGCCGCGCCGTCCGGCGGCTGCTGGACGGGGAGCCGCTGGCCTATGTGCTGGGGGAGTGGGAGTTTTACGGCCTGCCCCTTCGGGTGACGCCGGATGTGCTGATTCCCCGGGACGATACCTGCGCCGTGGCCGAGCTTGCCATCCGCAAGGCGCTGTTTCTGGAGCAGGATCCCCGGATTCTGGATTTGTGCTGCGGTTCCGGCTGCATCGGCCTTGCCATTGCCAGCCGGGTCAAGGACGCGAAGGTAACGCTGGCGGATTTGAGCATGGAGGCGCTGGCCATCGCCAAGGAAAACACCGGCCTGAACCGTCTCGGCGGGCGGGTACGGTGCGTTCAGGCGGACGCCACGAAGAAAGCCCCGGCATTTCTCGGGAAATATGATATGATCGTCTCCAACCCGCCCTACGTTACCGGGGCGGAAATGCAGGCGCTTCCCCACAGCGTCAAGGACTTTGAGCCGGAAATGGCGCTTTACGGCGGGGAGGACGGTCTGGACTTCTACCGCGCCATCGTGGAAAACTACACGCCCGCGCTGAAGAAGGGCGGATTTGTCTGCTTTGAGTTCGGCATGGGACAGGGAGACGATGTGTGCCGGATTCTGGAAGAAAATGGGTATGCCATTCTGGAACGAACCAGAGATTATAATGACAGAGAACGTGCCGTGCTTGCCCAGTACGGCAGGAAGGAAGATTGATTATGGCTACAAAGAAAACGGTTTATGAAGCCCCCGCCCCCGCGTCGGACAAGAAAAAGGCATTGCAGACGGCCCTTGCCCAGATCGACAAGAACTTCGGCAAGGGCACGGTCATGCGTCTGGGCGACCGCCCGGAAATGAACGTGGAGGCCATCCCCACCGGCTCTCTGGCGCTGGATGCGGCGCTGGGCATCGGCGGCGTGCCCAAGGGCAGAATCATTGAGATTTACGGCCCCGAATCCTCCGGTAAGACCACCCTGGCGCTGCACATTCTGGCAGAAGCCCAGAAGCGGGGCGGCGAAGTGGCCTTCGTGGACGCGGAACACGCCCTTGATCCCGTGTATGCCGCCGCGCTGGGCGTGGATACGGACAATCTGCTGGTGTCCCAGCCCGATACCGGCGAGCAGGCGCTGGAGATCACCGACGCGCTGGTTCGTTCCGGCGCCGTGGACGCGGTGGTCGTGGACTCCGTGGCCGCGCTGGTTCCCAAGCAGGAAATCGAGGGCGAAATGGGCGACACCTTCGTCGGCCTTCAGGCGCGTCTGATGTCTCAGGCGCTGCGAAAGCTGGCAGGCACCATTGCCAAGACCAACTGTGTGGTCATCTTCATCAACCAGCTGCGTATGAAGATCGGCGTGATGTACGGCAACCCGGAGACCACCACCGGCGGCAACGCGCTGAAATTCTATTCCTCCGTCCGTCTGGACGTGCGCCGCATTGAGTCCATCAAAGAGGGCAATAACGTCATCGGCAACAAGACCCGGGTCAAGGTGGTCAAGAACAAGGTCGCGCCCCCCTTCCGGGAAGCCGTGTTTGAAATTCTCTACGGCAAGGGCATTTCCAAGTGGGGCGAGCTGGTGGATCTGGCGGTTCAGCTGGACATCATCCAGAAGAGCGGCAGCTGGTTCTCCATGGGCGACGAGCGCATCGGTCAGGGCGCGAACTCCGTGAAGGATTACCTCATCGCCAACCCCGACATCGCCGAGAAGGTGGAAGCCGAGGTGCGGGAGAACCTGTGGAAGCTGAACAACGGCGCGCCCAAAGCCCCCGCCAAGGCCGCCGATAAAGCGGTAGCCGTCAGCGCCGACGATTTCGACGATGAAGGTTGAGTCCCTGAAAACGGCTCCGGACCGGGCAGGGCGCTATTGGGTGACCTTTGACGACGGCAGCAAAATGGGACTGTATCGCCAGACGGTGGAGGATTTCGCGCTCTATTCCGGCAAAGAGTTGGACGAGCAGGAGGCGGAAGCCCTCCGCACCGCCGCCGGGCAGATGTCCGCCAAAATGCGGGCAGTCCGCATTGTCTCCGCGGCCAGCGTTTCCCGCCGGGACTTGGAAGCCCGGCTGGTGCGAAAGGGGGAGGACCCCCAGCAGGCCAAAGAAGCGGTTGCATGGATGGAAGATCTGCATCTGGTAGACGACCGGGCGACGGCGGAGCAGGTGGTCAGTTCCTGCATCTCCAAGGGCTACGGCTTGATGCGCGCCAAGCAGGCGCTTTACGAGAAACGTATCCCAAAAGAATACTGGGACGAGGCACTTGCGGACTACCCCGACCAGACGGAGAAAATCACGGCGTTTCTGAAAAGCCGTCTGGACGCGGACTCCGATGAAAAGCAGGTCAGGCGTGCCGTGGACGCGCTGATCCGCCGGGGTCACAGTTACGGGACCATCCGGCGTGCGCTGGATGCGCTTTCCTTTGACACAGAAGATTTTCAGGAGGAATTCTGAATTATGGCAAATATTGGTTTTATCTCCCTCGGCTGCGCCAAGAATCAGGTGGACTGCGAGCGGATGATGTATCGGGTGCAGGAGGCTGGACATACCGTCAAGTCCGATGTGGTCGGCAGCGACGTGGTGGTCATCAACACCTGCGGCTTTATCGACTCGGCGAAATCCGAAGCCATCGACTACATTTTGCAGACCGCCGCCCTGAAGGCGGAGGGCCTGGTGGGCAAAATTCTGGTCACCGGCTGCCTGTCCCAGCGGTATCAGGGGGACATTCTGAAGGAAATGCCCGAGGTGGACGGCATTCTGGGTACCGGCAGCTACACGGAAATCGTTCCCGCCATCGAAAAGCTCCTGAATGGGGAGCAGGTGGTGGACTTCGGCTCCATCGACGCACCGGAAGTGGAAACGGGACGCATCATGACCACGGCGGGACACTACGCCTTTATCAAAATCGCCGAGGGCTGCGACAACCACTGCTCCTACTGCGTCATTCCCTCCCTTCGGGGCAAATACCGCAGCCGCCAGATGGACGACGTGCTTTACGAAGCCCGGATGCTGGCGGACAGCGGCGTGAAGGAGCTGATCGTGGTCGCGCAGGACACCAGCCGTTACGGCACAGACTTGCCCGGGCACAAGCGGCTCCTGCCGGAGCTTCTGCGGAAGCTCTGCGAGATCGACGGACTGCACTGGATTCGCGTCCACTACGTCTATCCCGACGAAATTGACGACGAATTCATTCAGGTCATGGCCTCTGAGCCGAAGATCGTCAAATATCTGGACATCCCCATCCAGCACTGCAACAGCAAAATTCTGAAGCTGATGAACCGCCGGGGCGACGGGGAGTTCCTGAAAGCCCTGTTCGCAAGGCTGAGAGCCGGGATTCCCGGACTGGTCATCCGCACCAGCCTGATCACCGGCCTGCCCGGTGAGGGGGAGGAAGAATTCGCCGAGCTGTGCGATTTCCTGCGGGAGGAACGTCTGGAGCGCGTCGGCGCGTTCGCGTTCTCGCCGGAGGAAGGCACCCCTGCCGCGCAGATGGAGCACGTGGACACGGACACCGCCGTCAAGCGGGCGGAGATCGTGGAAATGCTGCAATCGGAGATCATGGACGCCTACAACGCCGAAAAGCTGGGCAAGACCATGGAGGTGCTGGTGGACGGCTACGACGAGGAAAGCGGGCAGTTCTATGGCCGCACCTTCGCCGACTCCCCGGACATCGACGGCCGGGTCTGGATTGCGTCCGACGAGCCTGTTCACGAGGGCGATTTTGTCATGGTAAAAATTGACGGCTGCACCGACGGCGATCTGTGCGGCTACGTAGTGGAGGAAGAGGCATGACGCTGGCAAGTAAAATCACGCTGGTGAGGGTGGCAATGATCCCAGCGTTTATGGTGACCATGTACTTATCCGGCGGTACGCCGGGGCTGTGGATGTACGTTTCCCTCGCCATTTTTATCGTTGCCAGCCTGACGGATTCTTTAGACGGCTACATTGCCCGGCATTACAATCAGGTCACGGATTTTGGAAAATTCCTTGACCCCTTGGCTGACAAGCTGCTGGTGATCGCCGCCATGTGTATGTTCTGCCAGTGGGGCGTGTTTCCCGCGTGGGCGCTGATGATCGTGCTGACACGGGAATTTGCCGTAACGGGACTGCGGCTGATCGCCGTCCAGAAGGGGCACGTGATCGCCGCCGGATGGAGCGGCAAAGTCAAGACCGCCAGCACCATGGTGGGGCTTTGCGTCATGATGGCGCTGCCCGGTGTGGCTGTGCTCAACTGGGTCGTGATCGGCGTCATTGTCCTCACCACGGTTTACTCCGGCGTGGAATATTTTATCCAGAACTGGAAATGCCTGTGGAGCTGAAAAACGAAGCGCTGTCATCCCGCTGCGGCGGGATGACAGCATTTTTGTGAAAAATAATCTGCCATGCAACATTTTGACCCATTGAATCGTTTCTTATCTGAGAGGAGGGGAAGGCAAATGCCTACTTTGCTGCGCACCAACAAAGAAATCATGGAAATCTATGACCGCCAGGTAGACACCGTTTACCGTGTCTGCTATGCATACATGAAAAACGCCCCGGAAGCAGAGGATATGACCCAGGAGACCTTCCTGCGGCTGATGTCCAACGGAAAGCCTTTTGCAGACCAACGCCACGAAAAGGCGTGGCTCATCATCACGGCGTCAAACCTCTGCAAGGACACCCTGAAAAAGTGGTGGCGTAAAAATGAGAACATAGACGATTACACGTCCCTGCCCCAGGAGCGGACGGAGACGGGAAACGACGTGCTGGACGCCATTCTGGCGCTGCCCCAGGACTACAAGGACGTCGTCTATCTGTACTACTACGAGGGATACACCACTGCGGAAATTGCTGCCCATCAGAACTGTCCGGAAAGCACCGTCCGCAGCCGCCTGTCCCGGGCAAGAAAGCAGCTTATGACCATGTTAGGAGGTGCTGACAGATGAAAAGTCAAGTGATTTGTGACGCTTTGAACACGGTCAATCCCACATCCTCCCAGATCGCCAGAATGCGCGCGGCTCTGGAAGCCCAGCTTCCCGCCGAAAAGCCCCATCGCCGGGGCGCGCATCAGCAGAAAGCATCGTCTCAGCGCTGGTGGACGATCATTCCCGCCGCCGCGGCGCTGTTTGCGGTGGTGCTGCTGGGTATTTTTGTCCTCGGACGGACGGATAAGACTCCGCCGTCCATGTCCAATGTCCCTACCGCGCCGCTGACGCTGGAAAGCCTGCTATCCTCGGCAAATTACAAGGCCAGCATGGAGATCAAGGACTACGTCCAGAGCTGCAACGCCACTGGCGATGTAGACGAGACCCTCTCCGAAGCCTACCGCGCCTATGGCTGCCGGAATACGGAAATGGCGCAGAAGGTGGACGAAATCTGCACGAAATACGGTCTGAACAAGGTCGGAGACGGAATTTCCCCGGATACCACCGAAGAAATGTTCACTGCACTGAATGTCAGAAGCATGGTCAAAGCCTCCGGGAACGGGGACGTGACCACCAGCAATCCCAGCTATTCCGCCGACGGCAATTTTGAATTCTGGGGCGCGACCACGGTCAGCGGCGTAGACTACCCCATAGAATACCGGGTGTACCGCGCCATGAAGCAGACCCTCTCCACGGCCTATTGGGAAATCGAGAATACGAGCGACTACCAGTGGTCGAACTATGTCACCACCGCCGGGGCGGATGTCCTCATTGCCGTGGGGCAGAACAATTCCCTCGTGCTGACGGACACCGGCGACTCCGTTGTCGTGATCGTTGTGATGAACGCCACGACGGGGGACACCCAGACGGGAAAGGCGGCGCTGGAAGCCTTTGCCAACACCTTTGACCTGTCCCTCGCTCCGAGAACCCAGAACGCCCCCGTTGAAACCACCGCGCCAACCGAAAGCGGCGCCGTGATTCCGGAAGCCTATCAGCCGGTCATCGCCAAATATGTCACCGCCCTGACGGAACACTGGGGCGGGGAGGCGTGCAGCAACGCGGACATCAGCATTCTGGTGAGCTACGCAACCTCTCCCAGCGAGCTGGGCTATGCGCTCCTTGATCTGGACAATGACGGCACGGACGAGCTGGTCATCGCCAACGACGCCGAACGGCAGGTCATTTACGACCTGTATTCTCTGGTGGACGGCAAGCTGGTGCATGTGTTCACCGGCTGGGATCGGAATTCCTATGAGCTGCGGGAAGGTTTCCGCATTCTGAACATCGGGTCGAACGGCGCGGCGTCCGCGGACTATGTGTACTGCCACCTGAGCAATGGGCAGCTGGTCACGGACAGCCTTATCCGGTTTGACGCGGCGACAGACCCGGATCACCCCTGGTTCCGGGGAACGGGCGAGAATGATCTTGCACCGATCACCGACGAAAACTGGTCGGAGGACGAAATTTACAGTGCCTCCGCCAGCCTTCCCATTGCAATTACACCATTCGCAGACGACAGTGCTGGGAGCTACGCCCCGGCACTGGCTGATTATGAAGGATATCTTTCCACCATCGACACAAGTTCCATAAAATACTACGCGCTTCGTGACCTGGATGGTGACGGACAGAATGAATTGCTGCTGTATAATTCGGGAGAAACTTTGATGAAGGTGGCCGCAATTCAAAATGGCACTGCGCAGGAGATTTTGTCCGGCAATGTGCTTGATCTTTGCGAGGGCAATGTTCTGGAAGCATGGGAAGGCGGTTCCGGCGCGGAACAGCGGACGTATTACCGGGTGGAAAACCACACAGCAGTTCCGTTTGAGTGCATTATTTATAATATCGATGAAAACCAATGCTACCGGGATAGTAATTACGACTTTTATGAAGAAAATCTGACGCCCATCACTGAGGAAGAGTATAATCGGGTCGTTAACACTTATCCCGGTATGTCCTTCTGGGATTGTAACCCAAAGCCGCTTGAGAAAATGAATTCCGCAGACAGCAGTGCGGGAGATGACGCCCAGCTGCTGGCCAATTACGGGGGATATCTTTCTTCAATCGACACGTATTGGATAAAATACTACGCGCTTCGTGATCTGGACGGCGACGGGCAGGATGAACTGCTGCTGTTTAACAGGGACAAGACGCTTAGCAATGTGGCCGGCGTTCTAAACGGCACCGCGCGGGAAATTCTGAGCGGAAGTTCGCTTTATTTGTGTGCTGGAAATGTTCTGGAGTACTGGGGCGAGGGTTCCGGCGGAAGCGGCTGTACCTATTATCAGGTGGAAAACAAAACGGCTGTTCCGATAGAGAGTATTACTTACCGCGGCAATAATGACCAATGGTATCGGGACAGAGATTTTGACTTTATGAAAGAAGACCTGACACCCATCACGAATGAGGAATATCAGCGCATCGTGGACACCTATCCTCGCATGACCATGAGCGATTGCAACGCGAGGGCACTCCCAGAAATATAACCTGACGAAGGCGGGCGAAAGCGCCCGCCTTCGATTTTGACTGGATTTTTCCGTTTTGATGTGATATAATGTCCGCGCATTTCAACATACAAGCGAGGGAAAACCATGAATGATAAGGAAATCGGCGAGATCCGGCGGCATCTGCGGCGGGATCGCAGCAATATCACAGCCATTTACGGCTGCTATGTGAACGACAATAAGGAGGTCATCTCCGAGTTTCGCCAGAGTACCGGCATCATGCCGGAGAATGAGTCCGACAAATATTTTGCCCTTCTGCGCCGCTCCCTTTCCGGTGCCATCGGCAAGAATCTCATTGACATCACCTTCAAGACTAGTCAGGTGGCAGGCTCCCCGGAGCATAAAATGCTCATGGATTTGCGGGAGACCAAGCTGGCGGACGACGCGCTTCGCCGGGAATTCTGCCAGAAGATCATCGACACCGTTACCATCGAGGGCAATTACCTGATCCTGCTGTGCTGCGACAGCTACGACGTCCCATTCAAGAGCAAGGACGGCGATTCTCAGGCGGACAATTCCGACGAGACCTACACCTTTATTCTCTGCGCCATCTGCCCCGTCAAGCAGACCAAGGCGAATCTTCACTACGTCCCGGAGGAAAAGCTGTTCCACGACGGCGCGATGAACCAGATGGTCTCCGCCCCCGCGCTGGGATTCCTGTTCCCGGCCTTTGACGACCGGGCGACCAACATCTATAACGCTTTGTACTACACCCACGACATTACGGCCTCTCAGGATGGGCTGATCGAAGCGGTGTTCAACACCCCGGTGCCCCAGCCCGCCGCCGAGCAGAAGAAGTCCTTCGAGGCGCTGCTCACCACGTCGTTGGGGGATGATTGCAGTCTGGACGTGGTGCAGACCGTTCACGACCAGCTGTGCCAGCGCATCGAGCTGCACAAGGAAAGCAAGGTGCCGGAGCCGCTGATGATCTCCAAGGAGGACGTGAAGGAGGTTCTGACCTCCTGCGGCGTTTCCCAGGAGCATCTGGCCAAATTCAGCGTGGACTACGACGAGACCTTCGGCTTCGAGGCCGACCTGCACCCCAAGAACATCATTGACAACAAGCATTTTGAGGTGAAGACCCCGGACGTGGTCATCAAGGTCGACCCCGCCAGAAGCGACCTGATCGAGACTCGCGTCATCGGCGGCGTGAAGTACATTCTGATCTCCGCCGACGAGAACGTGGAGGTCAACGGCGTCAATATCAACATTGCCGATTCCGAAAAGGAAACGGCCAACGTCTGATTCATAAAGAATGCCCTGCACCGGAAGGTGCAGGGCAAACCTATGTAATTTACTTTTTGGAATTTTCCACGGCGCCGACGATAATATCGACACACTGGTCAATGCCGAGAATGCCGGAATTCAGGCAGATATGGTAGTTCTGGGACTGACCCCAAGTGCGGCCGGTGTAGTGCTGATAGTTGACGCGGCGGCGCTTATCCTTCTCGTTCAGACGCGCCTCCGGGCTCTTGTCGGACTCACCGTACAGACGGACGATGCGGTCGGCGCGGAAGGCCATATCCGCGAAAATGAAGGTATGCAGTGCGTCGGGACGATCCTTCAGAATGTAGTCCGCGTTCCGGCCGACGATGACGCAGGCGCCTTTCTCCGCCAGCTGAAGAATCACGCTGCACTGGATATTCCACAGAAAATCGGCTGTGGACAGGCCGTTCATCACGCCGGGAACGCCCTGGGGGGCGAAAGCGTAGGAAAACAGACTGCTGCTGGGGGAATGCTCGCCGTGCTCTTCCACAAACTTGGGGGCGAAGCCGGATTCCAGGGCAATCTGATTGACCAGCTCCTTGTCATAGAAGGGAATGCCCAGCCGCTCGGCGACCTTGTGGCCGATAGTGCGTCCGCCGGAACCAAATTCACGGCTGATGGTGATGATTTTCTTTTCCATAAAGAACCTCCTTCGGAGAATGCAGTGGCTTCTCCCACTGCTATTATAGTAAAAATGCTGTCAAATGTCAAGAATTGGTTCGCTCGTTTGGGAAAACCGACGATGGCACTTTCTCAGAGCGGTTTCTTGCCGCCGTACACCCGGTCAATTTCTTTCAAAATATCTGTGTCGGCGGGGCAGAAGGCGAAATTTTTCGTTTCGCTGGGGTGAATCCAGCGCAGGGCGTTGTGTTCCAGCGCCTGGGGGACGCCTTCGGAGATGACGCAGTGAAACAGCGTCAGGCGGATGAAAATGTCCGGGTATTTGTGTTCGACCTGCATGAAGCGGTCGCGGACGTCCAGCTTGACGGCCAGTTCCTCCATGCACTCCCGCTGGAGCGCCTGAGGCAGCGTTTCGCCCGCTTCCACTTTGCCGCCGGGGAATTCCCAGAGCAGTCCCCGTGCCTTGCTTTCCGGGCGCTGGCAGATCAGAAATTTGTCCTTGTCCCAGATCAGCCCCGCCACGACCTCGATTGCTTTTCTGCGAGTCAGCACTATGGCGGAAATGGGGGAGACGAGAACCGTTCCGGACACCGTTTCCATAGTTCCCGTTCCGGCGCGGCCGTCCCGGATGTTCACGTTCCAATGTCCATCCGGCAGGGAAACGGAGACGGGCTGGGCGTCGGCGTTGAAGACGGCGAAAATCTCTCCCTCCGGCTCGTCGATACGGAACGCCACACAGTGTTCATTTTCACAGTACACCGGGTGGACACAGCGCTGAACATCCTCCCGTGTGGACAGATGAAGTGCCGCGTGGGCTTTCCGGAACGCAATCAGACCCTTGTAGTAGCTGAGAACATCCTGATATTCCGGCTTGTCCAGAGTCGCCCATTTCAGAGAATTGACGCTGTCAGGGGAGCGGTAGCTGTTGTCGTCAAAGCCGCCGTGCTTTCCGGGCTTGGTGCGGAGCATTTCCTCACCGGCTTGCAGGAAGGGGACGCCCTGGGACAGCATATAGAACGCGGCGGCGAGGTTGTTCATCCGAATCCGGGTTTCGACAGGCGCGTCCGGGGCAGTGATGGCGATACGGTCAAAGAGAGTGGTATTGTCGTGGCAGGAGGCGTAGTTCACGCACTGGTCTGGCTGAGCCGCCCATGACGGCATTCCCATGAAGCAGGCTTCCAGCGCTTCTTTGGACACGACCGCCCCGGCGACGAACCCCGGCGCGGTGCTTTCAAAGGTAGTCCCGCGAAGCAGGTCGCGGATGGTGTCGCTGAAAAAGCCGAAGCCGGGAACCATCGCGGAATTGGTCTGCACCGCCAGCTGGACACCAGGCTTGGTCAGCTCGGTCTTCATATCCCAGCCCTCACCGTAGAAAATCACGTTGGGGTGCTTTTGATGGACGGCGGCCATGATCTCGTTGATGGTCACGGTGTCGATCAGGCTGGCGATATCGAAGCGGAAGCCGTCCATGTGGTATTCGTCCGCCCAGTAGCAGACGGAATCCACGATGTACTTGCGCACCATGCTCCGCTCGGAAGCGGTGTCGTTGCCGCAGAAGGAGCCGTTGGAGTATTTGCCGTCACTGCTGATACGGCTGAAATAGCCGGGGACGATCTGGTTGATGCAGAACGCCCCTGCGTCATACACGTGGTTGTATACTACGTCCATGACCACACTCAGGCCGTTGTCGTGGAGCGCCTTGACCATCTGCTTCACCTCCGCCACACGGACAGCGCCGTGAAACGGGTCGGTGGCGTAAGACCCTTCGGGGACGTTGTAATTCACAGGGTCGTAGCCCCAGTTGTATTGGGGGTGGCTGCGGCTTTCGTCGGTGAAGCCGAAGTCATACATCGGCAGGAGGTGGACATGGGTGATGCCCAGCGCCTTGATGTGGTCAAGACCGGTGGGGTGGCCGCCCCGGGTCTTTGTGCCGGTTTCGGTGAGACCCAGAAATTTGCCCTTGTGCGCAATATGGGCGCTGGGGGCAGAGGACAGGTCGCGGACGTGCAGCTCGTAAATTACGGCGTCGGTGATGGACTTCCCGGCGTGGGGGTCTGCATCGGTGTCCCACTGCGGGGGATTGACGGAAGCCAAGTCCAGAATCATCCCCCGGCAGCCGTTGACGCCGGTGGTTCTTGCATAGGGGTCGCAGACTTCCCGGGTCTGGCCGTCCACAGTGACGAGGTAAGTGTAGTAAATGCCGTTCAGATTTCCGAACCGTTCCGCCGTCCATGTGCCGCAGACGTCGGGCTGCATTCGAAGCTGGGCAAGAAGGTCGTCGGCACCCGGGTCGCCGCTGCGGTACAGGCGGATGGAAACCGCCCCGGCAGTGGGCGCCCACAGGCGGAAAGCGGTCTTTTCCAGCGTCCAGAATGCGCCTAAATTACCGGAATAGGTGTATTTTTCTTCAAATTCCTGAGAAGAATATTGTTCGTACATAGCGGCGGATGCTCCTTATTTTTGCCGGTAAACCGGAAATCGTTTCCTAAAGTATAGCACAGTCCGCGGGGGAAGTAAAGAAGAAGGCGTGATTGTAAAGAAGCTTTACAATTTCCCGGTAACAAATTTTACATAGATTGGATAAAGTTAAAAGGAAGCAGAAATGATAAAGAAAGAAGGTATCCCGGCGGGATACCACAGGAGGAAAACAATGACTTACGAACAGGTGAAACAGGACGAAGCGGTCAGGGTGTACATCGACCAGGCGGATGCGTCGCTGAAAGCCCTTGGATTTACGGAGCACAGCTTCCAGCACGTGACCCGGGTCGCCCAGACGGCGGGCTGGATTCTGGAAACGCTGGGCTATCCGGAGAGAACCGTGGAGCTGGTGAAGATCGCCGGATATCTCCACGATATCGGCAACGTTGTGAACCGGGTCGATCACAGCCAGAGCGGCGCGGTGATGGCGTTCCGGATTCTGGACAGAATGAACTTTCCGCCGGAGGAAATCGCCGCCATCGTCACAGCCATCGGCAACCACGACGAGGGCACCGGCCAGCCGGTGAGCGCCTTCGCGGCGGCGCTGATTCTGGCGGACAAATCCGACGTTCGCCGTTCCAGAGTGCGGGACAAGGCCACCGTAGCGCTGGACATCCACGACCGGGTGAACTACTCCGTTACGGACTGCCATCTGGAATTTGACGAGCAGCACACCAGCATCCGCCTGATTCTGACGGTGGATACCGAGCTGGGTTCCGTGATGGAATATCTGGAAATTTTCATGAAGCGGATGCTTCTGTGCCAGAAGGCGGCGCAGGCGCTGGGACTGACGTTCCATCTGGTGATCAACGGGCAGCTGTTGGTATAATATTTCTGCCCGGCGTCGATTCGATGCCGGGCAGTTTTAGCCATCAAAGCTGAGAAATGCAGTCGCGGATACGCGCCACGGTGCGGTCGTAGCCCAGAATCTGCATGATGGTGTACAGGTCGGGGCTGTCGGTCTTTCCGGTGACGGCCTGCCGCAGGAAGGTGGAAACGTCGGCCACTGTGCCGGGGAAGGCAGCGGGGTCCGCCTTGTAGGCTTTCATATCCGTGGTGAAGCCGATGGCCTCGGTGATCTCCTTGACCTTGGCAAACCACGCGGCGGAGTCGTCGGCAAAGTCGTAGACGCTCAGGAAGCGTTCCAGCACGTCCCGGATGACGGCCTTGGAGAACTTCTCGTCCCAGACGGGCGCTTCCAGATACTCGTCGTAGAAGAATCCCATGTAGGGCTTGGCGTCCTTCCAGACAGCCAGGTCTTTTCTCGGCTTCTTGCCGCCCCGGCCGATGGCGAGAATCCGCTTCGCGTAGTCCGGGTCAGCCTCCAGCTTCGCGGCAAAGTCAGCATCGAACTCCTTCGCCCAATCCAGCAGCTGGGTGTACACATCCTCCGCGCTCATGCGGGAAATGACGTTTTTCGACACATCCACCAGCTTGGCGTAATCGAACAGGCTCCCGGCGGGGTTCAGCTTCTTGGGGCTGAACTTGAAGGATTCGATGTCCGCGTCGGGGTTCGCTCGCCGCCAGTCCTCAAAATTGGAGTTCAGCACGGTCATGATATATTCCCGCACAGAGGGGATGGGGAAGCCCTCGGCCTTGTAGTAGGTCAGCGCCAGTTCAGGGTCCTTGCGCTTGGACAGCTTGCGCTTGGAGCTGCCTTCCATCTTCATCAGCGGCCCGATGTGAACATACTTGGGCAGCTTGAAGCCCAGCGCCTGAAACAGCTGAATATGGAAGGGCAGGCTGGGCAGCCACTCGTCACCCCGGACGACGTGGGTGGTGCGCATGAGGTGATCGTCCACGGCGTGGGCGAAGTGGTAGGTGGGAATGCCATCGGATTTAAGGAGCACGTGATCGACGTTGTTCTCCGTGATGGTCAGCTTTCCCTTTACGAGATCGTCGAATTTGAACTGGCGGTCAATGCTGCCCTCGGAACGGAACCGCAGGACCCATGGATTTCCGGCGGCCAGCTGCGCCTGAATATCCTCCATGGGACGGTCGCGCCAGACGGCGTATTTGCCGTAGTAGCCGGTGGTCTCCTTGTTCGCTTCCTGTTTTTCCCGAAGGGCGGACAGCTCGTCCTCCGTGCAGAAGCAGGGGTAGGCTTTGCCCTCGGACACCAGCTTTTTGGCATAAACGTGGTAAATTGCGGCTCTCTGACGCTGACGGTAGGGGCCATAAGCGCCGTCGTCGCCGTCCACGGTGGCACCTTCGTCAAAGTTGATGTTGTAGAATTTCAGGGTGTTGATCAGCACCTCCACCGCACCGGGAATCTCCCGCTTGGCGTCGGTATCCTCCACCCGGAGGTACAGCACGCCGCCGGACTGGTGGGTCATCCGTTCCGAAATCGTGCCCTGCACCAGATTGCCCAGATGGACAAATCCGGTAGGGGAGGGAGCCATCCGGGAAACCACCGCGCCCTCGGGAAGATTGCGCTGGGGGAACCGGGCTTCCAGCTGCTCGGGAGTTTCGGTCACATCGGGAAAAAGCAATTCGGCAAGCGCCTGATAATCCATAACTAACTACCTCTTTTTCATTTTATTTGTCATAAAGTATAGCATAGGGCAGGGGAGAAATCAAGTAGACACAATTGCTTTCCTTTGGGGCAAAATACCCCCTTGCGGAACCTCTCGGGCTGTGCTAGAATAGCACTATAGATTTGAAAAAAGGAATGTGACGACCATGAGTGAGGTTATTACCGAAACTGCTGCACCGAAAAAGAGAATGCTCTCCGGCATCAAGCCCTCCGGAGATCTGACACTGGGTTCTTACTTAGGCGCAGTGAAAAACTGGGCGGAACGCGCCAATGACTATGATTGCTTCTATTTCATGGCAGACCTCCACGCCATCACCGTGCGTCAGAATCCGGCTGACCTGCGCAGACGGACGCTGGAGCAGCTGGCACAGTACATCGCCTGCGGCCTTGACCCGGAAAAGAACACCCTGTTTATCCAGAGCCATGTCCACCAGCACGCGGAGCTGGGCTGGGTGCTGGACTGCTACTCCATGTTCGGCGAGCTGAGCCGCATGACCCAGTTCAAGGACAAGTCCGCCAAGAATGCGGACAACATCAACGGCGGTTTGTTCACCTATCCCGCTCTGATGGCGGCGGACATTTTGCTGTACCAGCCCGATCTGGTGCCTGTGGGCGAGGATCAGAAGCAGCACGTGGAGCTGTGCCATACCATCGCCCGCCGGTTCAACGGCATTTACGGCGACGTGTTCAAGCTGCCGGAACCTTTTGTCCCCAAGGTCGGTGCGCGGATCATGAGCCTGACCAACCCCGCCGCCAAGATGTCCAAGTCCGAGAACGAGGACACCGGCCGTGTCCTGCTGATGGATACCCCCGAGACCATTATGCGCCAGTTCAAGCGCGCCATCACCGACTCCGACACGGAGAACTGTGTCCGCTTCGACCGGGAGAACAAGCCCGGCGTCGCCAACCTCATGGCTATCTACTCCGCCGTCACCGGCAAGACTTATGATCAGATCGAGACGGAATTTGCAGGCTGCGGCTATGGCAAGTTCAAGCCCGCCGTAGGCGAAGCGGTTGTGGAGACCCTGCGTCCCATTCGGGAGGAGGCCACCCGCCTGATGAAGGACAAGGGCTATCTGGAAAGCGTCTACAAGGCCGGCGCCGAGAAGGCGGGCTATGTGGCGGAGAAGACCCTGCGGAAGGTCTACAAGAAAGTGGGCTTTGTGGCAAGGTAATGGCTGACGAGAAATTGACCCCGGAAGCGGACATCTACGACCGGGAGGATCAGTGCCGCAAGTCCATCCGCACGGTGGGAAAGGCCGTTTTCATGCGGCTGTTTGTGACGGCGCTGTTGATTTTTGTCCTGATCGGCAATGGAATGCAGGGCTGGGTCATCGGCCTGATCGTGTTTGTTCTGGTCATCAACCTGACCGGAATGCTGCCGCTGGTGCATGAGCTGCGCAAGCAGAGAAAGCTATTGAAGGAAATCCTCGACGAAGAGGAATAAGATTTACCCCGTAAGCCAACGCTTACGGGGTATTTTCTGTCATTGCGGCGTAATCCGGCAGGCCGTAGCCCCGGATGTGAATTTCGCCCAGAGGAATGACGCGGTAGGCAACGGCATCGTCCCGGTTGCCCTCAATGACCTTCACAAACGGCCACTTCGTCCCGACTACGATCCCCACATGGTCTGCCCAGCCGGTGCAGTCGCCGGGGCGCTTTTCGTCCCAGTCGTAGAAGATGATATCGCCGGGGAGGGGCGTATAGTTGTCGTCCTCCTGCCAGCAGTCCAGTTCTCCGAACAGGCCGATGAGACGTTCACAGCTGCATTCTGTGGGAATGATGTCCGTCAGGCCGCAGCGGATGGAAACGGCGCTGACGAAGGTAGCGCACCAGCTGTCGGTGTACTGCACGGTGTAGTTCTGCGCCAGCGGCTCGTGAGCGTTGTACAGATCGATAATGGCTTCGTGACTGCCGTCTGATTCCCGGCAGCCGAGGTAGCTTTCGGCGGTTTGAACGACCTGCATCCGAAGTGCCGCTTCGCTGCCTGAGATTTTCCGGTAAAATCCCCACGGCTCCAGCGCGTAGTGGGCGGCAATGGCCGCAGCGAACAGCAGAAGCACAAGAATGGGGAGAATGGTGTCTGATTTCGGCTTGCTTTTGGTAATCACGTCGAATCCTCCTGCAATAGAGTGTTCACCATTCTACCACAATATTCTCTTTTCCGCAACAAAAAATACGCCGGATTCGTCTCAACACGACGAAAACCGGCGTATTTGCGCTATAAGAAAAGATACAGTCCCAGCGTCAGCAGCGCGAAATTCTGGTCTTCCTCGCCGTTGCCGGACATGAGCAAAAGCAGCAGCACGACCATCAGGTCTTCCATGCAGAAATCCTTTGGCAGAAGCTGGTGCAGAAAATTGCCGATACCCAGAAAGGAATCCTGAGGCGGCTGCTGGGGCGGTTTTCGCCGGGGCGGAGGCGGGGGAGCGGGACGCTCCTGCCTGCGCTGATGGGAACAGGGCGGATTTTTCTGGCAGGGCGGCTTTCCCTGCGGCTCCGGCGGCGGGCAGAAATCGGGATTCCGGCGGGACGGCTCCTGTCGGGGTGGTTCCGGCCGAGGCGGCGGGGCGGACTGGGGGACGTCTGCCGGCCGGCGGCGATAGCTGCCGTCGGGTTGGGGAATATAGCGGTTGTACATTCCTTGTCACCTCCCGGTCAGCATATCCAGCCCCCCGGCATTGAGAAACGCCGAGGCAAGCCGTGCCATTTTTGCCGCGCGCATGGCTTTTTCCAGCTTGGCAGAGCGCTCCCGGCTTATGTAGGGGGAGAGCGCCCGAAGCAGCGCCTGCTGATTCTTGTCAATGCCGGATTGGCGGGTCATCCCGGCGAGCTTCTGCATGACGGAAAAATCCGGAAGCGCCGGAGGGGCAGGCTCCGGCGGCTGTTCCGGCCTACCCTGAGGTTCCGGCGGCGGACTCATAGCCTGAGCCATGGACATGATCTGCTGCATCATCTGGGGGTTGCTCAGGATGGCCCCCAGCTTTTCCTCCATCTCGCTCATTTGCCGCCTTCCACTTGGGACAGCAGCTTTTTCGCCTCCGGGGTCGCGAGAAACGCGGAGATGGTTTTCTGCGCTCGGTCGTAATTCCCGGCGGCCGCGTCTGCCATGGCGCTGTTGATTTCATTTGAGTTAAGCTGCTGAAGCGACGCAAGCAGCTGCTGCCCCGCGGGGGACTGGACGAAGCGCATGATCTGCGCAAGCTCCTGTGAATTGGGTGTCGGTTGCATAGGCTTACCTCCATGGGCTGGTGAAACTTCTGCTATAGCATATGCGCCCGTTGAAAAAAATGTACACAAAAATCAGCCGCCTTTTTTAACGAAAACACATAGCAAAACCTGCCAATGTATGATATAATCCCAGAAAGACAAAATAAAGGCGGGAGCAATATGAAGATTCTGGTGCTGTCGGATTCCCATTCTGCGCTTCAATTTATGCGGCAATGCGTGGAATCGGTGAAGCCCGACGCGATCATCCATCTTGGGGACTTTTTTGACGACGGCGTGGTCATCCATGAGGAAAATCCGGATATTCCATTTTATCAGGTGCCGGGAAACTGCGACCGGTTTCGCTGCCCGTCGTGGCAGCCGGAGACGCTGGTGCAGCCTGTGTTTGGCGTGAATCTTTTCATGACCCATGGACACCGGCAGAACGTGAAAATGGGGCTGGGTGCGCTGCTGAAGGATGCCCGCGCCAGCCGGGTGGATGCGGTGCTGTACGGACACACCCATCAGGCCGACTGCCATCAGGAGCCAGACGGCCTTTGGATTCTGAATCCGGGAAGCTGCGGCTACGGCGGCGGAACAGCCGGTCTGATTCAGGTGGAAAACAGGAAAATCGTTTCCTGCCGTATCCTCAGGGACGAGGACTTGTAATCACCCCATCGTGGCAAGGAAAACCATGGCGCTGACGAAGCCGATTCCGGAAAGAATCGCGGTGACGATGTTCACCGCCTTCTCCACAAAATAGCGCCTGTCGGCGGCGTTGGGGTAGGCGGGAGCGCGGTAACGGCGCGTGGACGGACGGGACATAGTGTGTTGTTTCATTGGAAGTGCCTCCTTTTGTTTTTCTGACAACAGTATACAAAAGGTTCTGTCCAATAAACCGGACTGATTAAGACATTTTGAAATTTTTTTCGAGAGAAATCGCCGACTTGCAACCCGCCGCGGGATGTGCTATAATACAGAAAACAGTTACCCGGAGGTATTTTATGGGAAAGACCGGTCAATTTGCGGAAAAGCAGACTGCCGCTGTGCAGTCCGCCGGCTTTGAGAAGTTTAAGACGGTGATGTCCAAAGTCAATTCCGTCATCAACCTCGTCGGCGTCTGGCTGTTCCGGCTGAGAAAGTTCATTATGGCCGCCCCGGTGGTTTACGCCGCCATTCGGCTGGCCTCCTATAACGGTCAGCATCTGCCGGAACAGGTGGGCCTCGACCTGCAATCTACCGGTGAGTTTGCCATGACAGTAAGCCGTCAGCTGGCGGTGATGGGGCCGCTGGGGCTCACGGCGGCGTGTCTGCTGCTGATGTTCTGCTCCAGAAAGGCCATGTACCCGTGGGCAATCAGCATTTTTACCCTTGCGTTGCCGGTGCTGCTGTTGGTGAGCAACGTATATCCGAGCTAAGGCCGCTTAAGAAATTCTTTTGCGTCTGTTCAAGGTTTCTTCACCAATCGCCGCCGGTGGTATGGTATACTTTAGATACAGAGGCGGAGACAGTGGGGAAAGCCGATGCCGTGGAAATATCCGCGGATAAGCCGACGGCGTACCCGTGACACACTGTGTCCCGTGGAGAGAGAAAATTATCATTGTGCGGCGGCTCAGAAAAGGGCCGCCGCGTGTTTTTGGAAAAGGAAAGTCCGTCGGAAGCATCCGACGGACTTCTTTCTATTCGCTTTTGAGGTCCTGGACCTTCGCGTTTTTTCCAAAATACGCCAGAATATAGCTGACGAAGGAAATTCCCAGAAAAACCGCATCCACTGCCGCAATGACACTTACTACCGTGTCATCCACAAGGGGGAACAGCACCAGCGCAATCAGGCTGATAAACAGGACGGTGGTGCAGACCTTTCCGGCCATCAGTGCGCCGGGGAGCATTTTTCCCATTTTCAGATGCACCGCGCCCGCGATGAGCTGAAACAGTTCCTTGACGACGAACAGCGCCAGCACCGGGAACAGCTGGGGATGCTTCAGAGAAAGGCACACCGTCAGGGTGAACTGGGTGATCTTATCCGCCAGCGGGTCGAGGATTTTTCCCAGCGTGGAGACCATATTGAAGCGTCGGGCGACTTTTCCGTCGATCAGGTCTGTCAGGCAGGAAACCGCCATGATCGTGCCGGCGGTGATATACTGATAGGTCTCGGTCGCGCCCAGATAGATGTAAATGTAGACGGGAATCAGCGCCAGCCGGAACAGGCTCAACAGATTCGGAATGGTGAAAACTTCCTTTTTCCAGTCCTTGATGTGCATGGATCATTCCTCCGAGACGGTTTGTTCTTTATTATAGTCAAAAAATCTCTGTTTATCAAGGGTTCGCAGCCCTTCCAGGAAAATTTTTATAAATTATCCATATTTTTCCGTCAGGGAAGATTGTTCAGGTTCGTCGCCAACGGGTAATGCAGGGCGAGATGCTTCCAGGTATGCTTATCCAGCGTCCCGGTCATCGGAAGGCCGCATAAAATTTGGAAGGACGACAGAGAATCCGCCGTCGGTTCGTCCAGAATGCCGGAGTGGGTCGGTTCGGCGACGCTTTTATAAATGTCGGCAAGTACCGTCAGCATGGCCTGCGCCAGATACAGATGGGGGTTGCTTTCTCCCCGGCGGATGACCTGACCGGGGTTCATGATGATATCCACCGGGTGGGCGGCGTCGATCCGCACGAGGGCGGGAGTGTATTCCCCAACAACGGCTTCCCAGGTCGCATGATCGGTGACACCCGTCACCGGCAGACCGTGTTTTCGCTGGAAGGTGGAGACGGCGGCGGTGGTCTCCGGGCCGTAAATGCCGTCGGGAACGATGCGCAGATGGGTGGGGTCATCCTCGGCAATGACCCGGAGCATGGTCTGTAAGCTGCGGATGGGCTGACCAACAAAGGAAGATAGCGGTCTCATCGCGGTGCCTCCTGTCTTACGGGATCCTGATTCCCGGTGCTCAAAGGATTCCCCGGGAACTGGGTCAGGGTGGCGGATTGGGCGTACCGGTTTCTGGGCGGCGTTCCGCTGATGATGGCGGCGGTGTAGGGGAAATTCTCCGGGTCGCGCCAGCCGATGGTTTCGATGCCGGAAAACTGGTCGTAAATTTCGTTCCATGTATCGAAATTTACGATGCCGGTCTCCGGCAGGCCAAACCGGCGCTGGGCGGCGATGACGGCGTTGCGGGTGGCGGAGCCGTAAATTCCGTCTATGGTGACGGGTGGAATTTCCGGGATGTAGGCGGAAAGCACGCTGAGCATGTATTGCAGATGCTCCACCTTTACGCCCCGGTCGCCCTGCTCGATGGGATTGCTGGTGGCCCATGAAATGGTGTAGAACCGCTGTCCCTGATTGCGCAGCTCCGCAAGGCTGGTCACGGCGACGTAGTATCGCACAAGGGCATACCATGTCTCCCGGCCGACGATGCCGTCCACGGCCAGATTGGCGATCTCCTGAAATTTCCGCACGGCGGCTTCGGTCTGCGCACCGAAAATGCCGTCCACAAGAGGGATTTTGGGAATGGCAGGGTAGTTCTGGGATATCCGGTTCAGCTCGACCTGCACGACCACCACGCTGGGGCCGGTGGTTCCCCGGCGCAGAGGGGTGCCGGGGTAGGAGGAGGTGATGCCCCGGATGGGGGCGTTGTTTACGATCTCCACATTGCCGTAGTAGCTGCGCAGAATCCGGACGGTGTCGTACCCTTGCCGCGCCAGATTCTGGCTGCCCCACTGGCTCAAGCCCTCGCAGGTGACGGTGGTGCCGTTGCAGAATTTGGCGGCCAGAGGCTCCACAAAGCCGGGGCGGCGGAGATAGTCGTCGAACAGCTCATCCACCAGCCGGGCGACATTGGTAAAGTAGCTGCGCCCGTTGACGAAAAACTGGTCGTAGGCGGTGGAATTGGTGATATCAAAATTGTACCCCCGGCTGCGGTAAAATTCCGTGTACACACGGTTCAGGGCGAAGGATACGATGGCGAGAATGTTGGCGCGCAGAGCGGCCTCCTCCCAGGTGGGGTAAATTTCGCTGGACGCTACGTTTTTCACATAGTCTACAAAATTTACGGTGACGTTGGCTGCGTTGGATGACGGCGCGCCGAGATGTACCGTGATCCGCTGCGGGACATAAGGAATGACTTGGGGCATAGGTCACCTCCTACAGATTTTGGGGAGGCGTGTTGAAAATTTCCGTCTGATCCCACTGATTCGGGAACTCCGACAGGGGGATCATCTCCAGATTCTGATTGGTGGTAGTATCGGCGAAAACCTGAAGATTTTCCGCTTCGATCTGCTCGTAGCCCTTCAGACGGGCGTAGAGGTTCACGGTGGTGAAAGGTTTTTCCCCGGCTTCCGGCGCCTGACTTTCGGATTTATCCGGCACGGGAAGCTCGATGGGGGCAATCAGCCCGTTCCGGTCGGTCAGGCGCATGGCCAGGGCAGTGCCGTCGGTGGCGGTGACCGCAATGGCCACGTTTTCCAGAGGAAGCCGGGCGGTGCTGGTGTAAGCGCGTACCTGTATGTATCCTGTAGCTGACAACAGGATCCCTCCTTTCTCCTACCAGGATATGCGCCGGGAGGCCGAAAGGTGACAGCAGAAAAATACGGGGCGGCGGATTGGAATCCGTCGCCCCGTTTTTCACAGATACCCCTGCATCTGGCGGATATTGGCGTTCTCACAGTCCAGAAGCTTCTGGCTCAGGGTGTTGATCTGTTCATCCTGCTGGCCGAACTGATGGAGGGTTTTGAGACCTTTTATCATGCCCTTGGTGTTGCCCTGAATCATCATGTCGGCGATTTTGGAGTCCGTGTTCCGGCCGTTAAGCTTCATTCGGGTCATGAGATTCGACCAGAGCCGCACGGAGGGGTCAAGCTCGTCCATGTCCCAGCCCCGCTGAGTGGCGATGGAATGGGCTTCGGTTTCGATGGAATCATATTCCCGAAGCTGGGATTCCAGTGCCTTCCGCAGACCCGGGCGCATACTGGTGTCCAGCACACTGCGGATGCCAATCTGCCCCATCTGGGTGGTTTTCAGGACGGAGGTCAGAATTTCTCTGCTGTTTTTCATAAAACATCACCGCGCTTAGTATGCACATTCTTGCCTTTGTCATGCATAAAATACTTAGGGAAGCTCTGAATAAGCCGTCTTCGGCTGAACAGCGGATCTTTTTCCCCAGCTGTGCGGTATTAAAAGTGGGAAATACACAAAGTATTCCTCCACTTTTAATACCTTCATCTGGTGAAAAATCTCTCGCTGTCAGCTCTCGACGGTTTATTCAGAGCTTCCCTGGATAGAGCAGATATCTTAGGAAAAGGATGTGGTGAATATGTGCGCCATCAGCGGAATGATAAACCTTCCGGCATCGGAGAAAACCGTTCGCCAAATGCTGGAAACGATGCACCGCCGGGGGCCGGACGACCGGGGCGTGTATCGGGAAAAGGGGTGTACGCTGCTCCACGGGCGGCTTGCCATTATTGATCCGGAGGGCGGCCGTCAGCCCATAACCCTCGCCTGGGCAGGGGAGGAGTACACGCTGGTATACAACGGGGAGCTGTATAATACGGAGCAGCTGCGCGGGGAACTGTCCGTCCTTGGACACAGCTTTCTGGGGCATTCCGACACGGAGGTGCTGCTCCATGCCTATGCCCAGTTTGGGGCGGAGTGTGTGGAAAAGCTGAACGGGATTTTTGCTTTCGCCGTGTGGGAAAAGCGCCGGGAACGGCTGTTTCTTGCCCGCGACCGGATCGGGGTGAAGCCCCTGTTTTATAAGAAGCACGACGGCGGTCTGCTGTTTGCCTCGGAGATCAAGACGATTCTGACATACCCAACCGTCCGGGCGGAGCTGGACGAAAACGGCGCTGCCCAGCTGATTCTTCTGGGGCCGGGGCGGCTGCCGGGAAGCGGCGTGTTCCGGGGAATTTCCGAGCTGGAACCGGGGTGCTGCGGATATTTTGCCGACGGCGAGCTGCGCCTGTGCCGGTACTGGAAACTGATGGACAGGGAACACCGGGATTCCTTCGACGAAACGGTGGAGAAGGTGCGCTTTCTGGTGACGGATGCCATCCGGCGGCAGATGGTGTCCGACGTTCCCATCGGAACGTTTCTCTCCGGTGGACTGGATTCCAGCATCATCACCGCCGTCTGTGCCGGGGAAATGGCGCAGAGAGGGGAGCGGCTGAAAACCTTCTCCGTGGATTACCAGAACAACGACAAATATTTTCAGGCGAACAAGTTCCAGCCCAATTCCGACAGCAGCTACATCCGTCTGATGACGGACGCCTTGCAGACCGACCACCACTGGACGATCCTCGGCGCCGACGAGCTGGCGCAGACGCTGGAGGAAGCCACCATTGCCCGGGATTTGCCGGGAATGGCGGACGTGGATTTTTCCCTGCTGGCCTTTTGCCGGGAAATTCGGCAGGAGGTAAAGGTCGCCCTGTCCGGAGAATGCGCCGACGAGATTTTCGGCGGCTATCCATGGTATCGTGACCCGGAGGTTCGTGCCAGAGAGGGATTCCCATGGGCGCAGAATACGATGGATCGGGCGGCGATCCTGACGCCTGCAATCACCCTCGACCCGGCTGAATTCGTGATGGACGCCTACAACCGGACCTGCCGGGAAAGCGACATCCTTCCCGGCACCTCCGATCAGGAGCGGCGGATGAAGCAGATGGTGAACCTGAATTTTCGCTGGTTCATGCAGACCCTGCTGGACAGGAAAGACCGGATGAGCATGTACCACTCGCTGGAAGTCCGCGTGCCCTTCTGTGACTATCGGATTGCGGAATACCTGTACGGCGTTCCCTGGGAATTTAAGGACTATCAGGGGCAGGAAAAGGGGCTTCTGCGCCGCGCAGTGGAGGGACTTCTGCCGGAGCCGGTGCTGCACAGGAAAAAGAGCCCTTACCCCAAAACCTTCGACCCCCGGTATGAGCAGCTTATGGAAACCCGCCTGCAAACCATTCTGGACGACCCCGCCGCGCCACTCTGGCAGCTGGTCTCGGCGGAGGAAGTGAAGAAGCTGCTGCACCGGGAGACGCAGTGGCCGTGGTACGGTCAGCTGATGCGCCGCCCGCAGACCATCGCCTATCTGTGCCAGATCGACTTCTGGCTGCGGCACTATTCCGTGGAGCTGGTGTTCTGATCTCCTTTGCCGGATTTTACGTTGACGGCAGGGAACGGGTGTGGTAGAATATGGCCGAAGCAGAAGTAGATATCAGGGCGTACCCAAAGAAGTCGTTACGCCCGCACAACAGGAGGACTGTTTATGCGCAAAACAAAAATCATCTGTACCATCGGCCCCGCCAGTGAAAACGAGGAAACGCTGACCCAAATGTGCCTTGCCGGCATGAACGTCGCGCGGCTGAACTTTTCCCACGGCACCCATGCCGAACACGAGCGGAAAATCGAGCTGGTCAAGCGGGTACGTCAGAAGCTGGGGCTGCCCATCGCCATCATGCTGGACACCAAAGGCCCGGAGTACCGCATCGGAACATTTGCTTCCGGTAAGGTGGAAGTGAAAACGGGGGACAGCTTCACCTTTACCACGCAGGACGTGGCAGGGGACGAGACGAAGGTCAGCGTCAATTATAAGAATCTCCACAAGGACCTGAAGCCCGGCAACACCGTAACGGTGAACAACGGCATCGTCCGGTTTGAAGTGGAAAGCATTGAGGGCACCGAAATCCACTGCAAATGTCTGGCAGGCGGCACGCTCAGCGACCGCAAGAGCATGTCCTTCCCCAACAAGGTCATGTCCGGCCCCTACATTTCCCAGCAGGACAGATCGGATATTCTGTTCGGCATCGCCCACGGCGTGGACTATGTGGCCGCGTCCTTCGTCTCCACGAAGCAGGACGTTCTGGACATCCGCAAGCTGCTGGACGAAAACGGCGGCAGCGACATTGAAATCGTGGCGAAGATCGAGAACCGTTCCGGCGTGGACAATGTGGAGGAAATCTGCTCCGTCTGCGGCGGCATTATGATCGCCCGGGGCGACCTGGGTGTGGAAATCCCCTATGTGGAAGTGCCATCCGTGCAGAAAAAGCTGACCCGAATGTGCCGGATGCTGGGCAAGCGGGTCATCACCGCCACGGAAATGCTGGAATCCATGATCCAGAATCCCAGACCCACCCGTGCGGAGATCACGGACGTGGCCAACGCCGTTTACGACGGCACCTCCTGCGTCATGCTTTCCGGAGAATCCGCCGCCGGCAAATACCCCGTGGAGGCGGTCAAGGCCATGGCGGAGATCGCCGAATACACCGAGCAGCACACCGGCTATAAGTCCCTGTTTCTCAAGACAGAGTACAACGGCCAGAACAATCTGGACTGTCTGTCCCACGCGGTGTGCTCCATGGCCATCGACGTCAACGCCAAGGCCATTGTGGTCTGCTCTGTGTCCGGTAAGACCGCTATGCTGGTCAGCCGGTTCCGCACCCCGGTGGACATTATCGGCATGACCACCGACCGGAAGATCTGGCGCAGGCTGTCCATGAGCTGGGGCGTGACCCCGGTAATGGCGGATGAATTCCCTACTATGGACGTGATGTTCTACTACGCCCAGAAGGCCGCCGTGGATGTCCTGCATCTGAAACCGGGCGACAATATTCTTCTCACCGGCGGCCCCATCAACGGCCAGCACGGCAATACCAACACCATCAAAATCGAGACGATCTGACCGTAGAAATGCCGCCGCAGTTCACGCTGCGGCGGCATTTTTTCGCATGTTGACCGAAAAAAACGGTGAAAATTTTGGGATTTTTCCCTATGTGAAATTGGGGCATTTTTGTGCTATAATATTATTATAGGTGAAAAAATGCGGCGGTTTTGGAAGGATGGGGAAAATGTATCAGGTAGGGGAATTGGTCGTTTACGGTATGCACGGTGTTTGCCGCGTGGTGAGTGAAGAGGAACGGCTGGTCGATAAAAAGCGGCTGAATTATCTGGCGTTAGAACCGCTGTCCAACGGGAATTCCCGGTTTCTGGTGCCGACGCAGAATGCCGCCGCTATGGCGAAGCTTCAGCCCATTCTTTCCAAAGAGGAACTGGAAGCGATGATCACGTCAGAGGATGTGAAAACCGGCGAGTGGATTCGGGAGGAAAACCAGCGGAAGCAAACTTACCGGGAGCTGATCGGCAGCGGCGACCGCAAAAAAATCATGCGCATGGTACATACACTTTACCGCCACAAGGCCGACCAGAGCGCCTCTGGGAGAAAGATTCACCTGTGCGACGAGAATTTCCTCCACGACGCGGAGAAGCTTCTGATCGGTGAAATTTCCATCGTTCTGCATCTGGAGCCGGGGCAGGCACGGGATTATATCCACAAAAAACTGAAAGAGGACGCCTGAGCGTCCTCTTTTCGTATCTCACGGAAAAATCAGTCTATGTAGGTCAGGTATTTCGGGTCGATGCCCTGAATGCCCAGTCCCGGCGCATCGGCGACGGTGATGATCTTCTCGTCGAAAGCAGCACCGCCGAGAATCGGGTCTTCGCTGCACAGCACAGGGCCGTCCAAGTCAACCTTGGTGATGATGTTCTTGGCGCAGGCCAGATGCACGGCGGCATTGACGGAAATCTTTGCTTCCAGCATACAGCCGATCATGCACTCCACGCCGAACACTTCCGCCGCGGAGGCAATTTTCAGGGCGTTGTAAATGCCGCCGCACTTCATCAGCTTGATGTTGATGAGGTCAGCCGCGCCCATCTGCAAAATGGTCATGGCGTTTTCCGGGGAGAATACGGCCTCGTCCGCCAGCACCGGCACATAGCTCCGGTCGGTGACGTATTTCAGTCCGGCAAAGTCATGGGCGCTTACGGGCTGTTCCACAAGCTCAATGTCCAGACCAAGCTCCTGCATCTTATTCAGAATCTTCACGGCCTGCTTGGGCGTCCATGCCTGATTGGCGTCGATGCGGATAACGATGTCCTTGCCAACGGCATTGCGCACGGCGCTGAGCCGGGCGACGTCCAGCTCCGGGTTTACGCCGACCTTCATTTTCAGGCAGTCATAGCCCCGGGCAACGGCTTTCAGGGAATCGCTGACCATGGTGTCCGGGTCGTTGACGGAGATGGTGATATCGGTGACGATCTGCTTCCGCCCACCGCCCAGAAGCTTGTAAACAGGGATATTGTACAGCTGCCCGTACAGATCCCACAGCGCCATGTCAACGGCAGCCTTGGCGCTGGAATTGCCAACGATACACTTTTGCACCGACTGGAGCAGCGGCTCCAGCTCGTCCACGTCCCGTCCGATAATGGTCTTGGCGATGTGATCCTGAATGGCGCCGATGATCGCGCCGGTGGTGTCGCCGGTAATGGCGCCCGTGGGAGGGGCTTCGCCGTAGCCCACTGCGCCGCAGTCGGTGTGGATTTCCACGATGACGTCTTCCACGCTGCTGACACTGCGCAGAGCGGTTTTGAAGGGGGTGCGCAGAGGAACGCTGATGCGCCCCAAACGGACACTTGTGATTTTCATATTGGTCACCTTCTATAGTTTTTGATTGAGAAATTCGTCATTTTGCCATTTCGTACATGGCGGCGGCAATGATCTGCGCGTTGCGCATCAGGCTGTCCACCGAGATGTACTCGTCCGGCTTATGCTCCCGGACTTCCTCACCGGGGAAAATGGGGCCGAAGGCCACGATGTTGGGCAGCGCCTTGGCATAGGTGCCGCCGCCGATGGATTTTGGCTGATCTTCCAGCCCAGTCTGCTCCCGGTAGACCCGCAGCAGGGTGGAGACAAGGGGACTGTCCTCAGGGACATATAGCTTGGCCTTGTGGACTTCGGAGTCCAGAGTAAATCCGGCGCTTGCAAATTTTCTGTTCAGAATGGGGGCGCAGTCGGCGTAGCCTTTTGTGACCGGATAGCGGTAGTTGATTTTCAGGGACAGGCGGTGCTCGTCGCCGTTGATCACACCGAGATTCAGCGTCAGACCGCCAGAAACCGCGTCATGGAGGGCAATCCCGGCGGAAGCGCCGTCGGTTTCCATGCCGAGGGTCGCCGCCAGAAAATGTACCGCGTTGGCGACCTCCCCGCTCAGTGGCAGGGTGTCCAGCGCCAGCAGCAGACGGCCAATGGCGTTTTTTCCCAGCTCCGGGGTGCTGCCGTGGGCACTTTCGCCTTCGGCCTCCACAAAAAGACCATAATCCGTGGCAGTGAACCGCACCTGCGGGGCGCTGAGATTCGCAAGACGCTGCGCCAGCTCCCGAGGACAAGCCAGCTTGGCACAGGCGTGCGCCGGAACGACGTTGGGGGCAGTTCCGCCGTGAATGGACAGGAGACGGACGTCGCCGGTCTGAACATTGGCGTGGGAAAAGGTCACATTGATAATGCCCTTTTCGCCGTTGATGACCGGATATTCGCCGTCCGGGGTGAAGCCCATGACGGGTATCTCGCCGCCGTTTGCAAGGTAGTATTTGATATCGTCGGAACCGGCTTCTTCATTGCAGCCAAACAGGATACGGATACGGCGGCGGATGGGGAGTCCGGAATCCCGCAGGGCGGCCAGAGCGAACAGGGAGGCAATGGCGGGGCCTTTGTCATCCGTGGTGCCTCTGCCCCAGATTTTCCCGCCCCGTAGTTCTCCGCCGAAGGGGTCACAGCTCCAGCCGTCCCCGGCGGGAACCACGTCCAGATGCCCCAGAACGGCGACCATTTCGTCGCCCTCGCCGTATTCGCACCAGCCCAGATGACCGTCCATATTTTCCGTGCGGAAGCCCAACTCCCGGGCGGTGTCCAGCACATGGACAAGGCTTTCCCGGACGGAAGCACCGTAGGGCGCGCCGTCCTCCGCTTCGCCCTGAGCACTGGGGATTTGAATATTCTGCCGCAGCGTGGAAAGAAGCTGGGGCTTCAGCGCGTCAACGCAAGCACGCAATTCCATAGAAATTCCTCCAATCACATTTCCCTGAGCAGCTCTACAAGATGTTCAGGGGTCTGGGCAATGGCCTTTGCCCCGGCGGCTTCCATGTCCGCCGTCTCGCCGTAGCCCCAAGCGACGCCGATGGTGGGAATGCCGTGGGCAGCCGCGCCGATCACGTCAAATTTGGTATCGCCAACCATGAGCATATTGTCCGCCCGGCCGTTCTGCTCCAGAAGATAGGCGATGACCTCGCTTTTGGAAGACCGGGACTCGTCCAGAGTGCCGCCGCAGACCGTGTCAAAGTAGCCGGCAAGGTCAAAATGCCGCAGGACCCGGTTCGCCATTTCCTCCGGCTTAGAGGTGGCGACACAGAGCTTGTACCCTTCACGCTTCAGCTCTTCCAGCGCTTCCCGGATGCCGGGGTAAGGGACGTTTTCATAAATGCCGATGGGGTTGTAGCGGCTGCGGAAAACGGTCACGGCCTCGTCCAGTTTCTCTTTTGGAACGCCGTACCGCGCCAGAGTATCATGGAGGGGAGGCCCTACGACGCTGCGCAGCTCCGCTTTTGAAGGGACGGGCAGGCCGTAATACTCCAGCGCAAAGACGACGCAGTTGATAATACCCTCGCCGGAATCCGTCAAAGTACCGTCCAGGTCGAAAAGAATGACTTTTTGTTCCATATTGAGACCCTTTCTGTGTTTCCTGGATTATAGCACATTTTTCGGCGGTTCTCAAGAGAATTGAGAAATTAACAGGCGGAAAACAGCAGAGGCTCCTTAGAGCTTACAGAAACCGTCTGGCATACCCACACTTGCGGCAGAGTTCCTCTGCCGCTTTTTTCTGGGCAAAGCCCTGATAAATCGCCTTAGCGCGGGGCGTTTCCCAGATTTCCTCCAGCGTGGTTTCAAACAGATTCCCCAGAGCAATGTCGCCCTCATGGTCAAGACAGCAGGGGACAACGGTGCCGTCGCACAGTACGCCAACCTGATCCTGCAGGCCGTGACAAAAAGCGCGTTCCCCGCCGTCGGGGGCGGAGAGGTCAGGCCAGTCGAATTTGTCGCCGTATTCCAGATAGACACGTTGGGCGATCTGCGTGCCCCGGGGCTGCACGTCCCATGGAGCGGGGAACGCCCGTTCCATGGCGCTGAGAATTTCCGGGTTTCGCTGTTCCGCACCGCCGCCGTTCCACAGGCGGTAAACGACCAGAAATTTCCCCTCCGCCGCCTGCCCGAAGGAAAAGCACCGGGAAAGGTACGTTTCAAAGGGGACGGAAAGGTCGTTTGCTTCGAAGGCGTGGAGAGAAATATTTACCTTGTGAAGCGCAGGGGCGTTCAGCAGAATTTCTCGCTTTTCTTCCAGCAGGGTGCCGTTGGTGGTGAGAATCACCTTGAAGCCCGCATCTCCCGCGAGACGAAGAAATTCCGCAAGCTCGGGATGGCACAGCGGCTCGCCCATCAGGTGAAAGTAAAGATAATCCGTCCACGGGCGCAGCTTCGGCAGCAGGGTGGCGAACTCATCCGCCGTCATGAACCGCTTCTCCCGCCGGGTGCCGGGGCAGAACGTGCAGTGCAGATTGCAGACGTTGGAGATTTCCAGATAGATTTTTCTCAGCCGCTTCATTCCGTCACTTCCTTTTCCAAAAGCATACCACAAAATGGGGATTCCTGCAATACGGCTAATTTTGCTTTACCGCTGGATTTCCCCCAAATTCGACATGGCCTTCATGGTAAACTGATGGCAAACGCGGCAGAAACCTGCCGTCATGGGGAGGAAATGGGGGATATGAAGGTCTCGTTCAAACGGTCGGCGGCTGGCTTGGCGGCGCTGGCTGCCGCAGCTTCGGGGGCGCTGCTGCTGAGCGCCCGGGCGGCGGAGGACGGCTATGTGCTGCACATCAACAAGGATGCTTACGTCTGCGCGTCCCCCTTCGTGGCGGACTATACGCTTACCGGGGAGGACGGGCAGACGGTTTTCTCCGGCGAGGATTTTGTGGAGGTCTACCATCTGACCGCCGACGGGGCGGGGGAGCAGGACGTGTCCATCGCTGCTTATTCCGTCAATATTGACGCGGAAGCTCCGGAAAAGGCAGGCTACCGGCGGGTGGGATTGGAGGACAGCGGCTGCTTTTCCGCCGAAACGGCGGGAAAGCTCCGGGCGGTTGTGCAGTGGTCGTACCCCCACAAGGATGTGTCCGCCATTCAGGCGGCAGCCAATCCATGGCTGCAAAGTCACGGGCTTCCTGAAATACGACATCTGCAAAGCGGTGAAGCAGTCCTCGCGGCGCAGCTTGCCATCTGGGAGCTGACGAATCAGGGAAAGTTCACCGTCAACGAATACCTCTCCGGCTGGGAGGACATGACCACGCCGGGATGGCGGAACTATCTGAGAAAGGTTACGAACGCCGACGTTTCCCGCGAGCCGCTGACGGAGGATTCGGCGGCGAATGTTGCGGGGCTGTACCGGTATCTGTGCAGCCTGAAACCTGCCGCTCCGGGGTGCGAAACGGTGTCGGATGCGACGCTGCAAGACCCGGTTTACACGGCGGTAAAGGAGCAGGACGGCAGCTATACCGTCACGGTAAGCGTGGACATTCAGACAACGGTTGGGTCGCTGGACGCGCTGACCCTCAGCGCCGACTGCGGCGGTCAGGTCAAGGAGCAGACCGTGACCGAGGCCGGAAGCTGCACGGTTTCCTTTTCCGGCCTTACGGACAGGCCGGAGGTGACGCTGGAGATCACCGGGACCCAGCACGGCGGCGACGTTTATCTGTTTGAGGGAGAAAACCACAGGCTGCTGGGGTTCGACGACAGCATATTGCCGGTTCATGGCAAGCTGCTGGTGAAACCGGACTGCATTCTGAATATTACCGAATGCGCGGAAACCAGCGGCCTGCCGCTTGCCAATATCCGCTTTGACCTGTACCGCGCAGCGACCCGGGAGCAGCTGGAAAACGGGGATTTTTCTCTCAGTTCCATATCTGACGAAGCGGCCATGAAGGATTATCGGACGCCCGGAAATCTTGTGACGATCCTGACCACGGACATTCACGGCCTTGCGTCCTATAATTTTACGGCGAACGATCAGCCGGAGGGCGTGTATCTGGTCGTCCAGCGCACGGAAAGCGAAGCATCGGTGGTCTCCGCGCCCTTTTTCTTAGTTGTTCCCGGAGTCGGCGGGGATGGCGGGAACGCTTACACCCTGAATGTCAGGCCAACCGGCACATTGGAAACCACGCCGGTCGCCGAAGTGAATGTAGCCGAAATCGGCTGCACCAGCGGCAGCTTTGACGTGGGGCAGTTACATACATGGATTCTGCGGGCCAGCGTCCCGGCGGGCATCCGGGCGGCGCAAAAGTACACCATCACAGGCAATTTTGATGAGCATCTGGCGATGGAAGACTCAGCACCGTCCGTCACCCTGCTGACCAGAGCAGGAGCGGAAATTGATCTCACCGAAAGCGACCACTACGTTATATCACACAGCGAAGGAAACGGGAAAATAAGCGTTTCTCTAACTCCTGCCGGCATGGCTTATGCGTCGGCCAATCAGGGGGAAGGGGAGTGTACACCGGAAATCCGGGTACGCTTTCAGGCATCGATCAGGGAAAACGCCGGACTTGACGCCCCCATCCCGTGCAGCGCGTCGGTCAGCTACCTGAATTCCGCGGGCGTATTCTATGAAGCGCAGTCCGGAGCCGGGGAAGTGCATACGGGCGGAATCCATCTTTTCGTCTCCGACGAAGCGGGGCAGCCACTCAGCGGCGCGGCGTTCCGGCTGGTCAGAGCGGAGGACGAAAACACAGCCCTTAAGAATGGAACGGAGACAAACGCCGCGTTCGTAAATTTCCTCACAGGCAGCGGTGGGAAGCCGGTTTCCGAGGTAACGACCGGCGAGGATGGCAGGGCATTCCTCTGGGGCGTGGCATATGGCCGCTACTATCTGGTGCAGACGAAAGCGCCGGATGGGAAGGACAAGCTCAGCCAGCCCGCCGCCGTCACCGTCAGCGCGTCCAGCCATTTAACGGCGCAGGACGGCTGGCAGGACGCCCGCGGCATGACCGTTGACAACACGGTGAACCTTGTCAACCGGGAAGAAACCCTCCCGAAAACGGGGGACGTGAGCGCGGTGGTGTTCGTCGTAGCGGGGAGTATCCTGATCGGGGCGATTTGTGCGCTGATTCTGGAACTCATTTTCCGAACCGCGAAACGGAGAATCAGGCGGTGATTCACCTCCGGCATGAAAAATAGCGAATTATTTGAAGCAGGCATTGATACTATTTCCTGATTAAAATCTTTGATTTTAATCAGGAAGGCATCGCCTAATGGCGCTGCCGGTTTTCAGATAGACCCTAATTGAAGTTCAGTATAAGGCCGACAGCATGATGAGAAACAGCGCTCATATGGTGTTACGAGGTGAGCGCATATGGATGAGGTACAGAAGGATGTTTTGTGTGTTCTGCTGCAGGTGCTTCTGGACAGAGGCCTGATTTCGGGGGATGTTTGCGGCAGGGCGCGTGAGAAAGTTCTCGGCACATTGGATTTGCCGCCCTTTTTCCGGAACGGGGAGGATGCTGATGGAAGTTCGGAAAATCCGCGCTGAAATGCGGAATGGCAGGTCGTTTTACGACATGCCACTTCGGGTGACATTTTATGCCCGGGTGTCCACAGATCAGGATGAACAGATCAATTCTCTGGAAAATCAGGTGCAGTATTACACGGAGTTGATTCAGAGCAAGCCCAACTGGAAATTCGTGCCGGGGTATGTGGATGAGGGAATTTCCGGTGGCTCCACGAAGAAGCGGGACAATTTTAACCGAATGATTCGGGATGCCAAGGCCGGAATGTTCGATTTCATCATCACCAAGGAGATTTCCCGTTTTTCCAGATCGACTCTGGACAGCATCCGATATACGCAGGAACTGCTGGATTACAACGTGGGGGTGTTCTTTCAGAACGACAATATCAACACACTGGACACGGACAGCGAGTTCCGGCTGGTGATTATGGCGGGTGTTGCTCAGGATGAAATCCGGAAGCTGTCGGAACGGCTGAAATTTGGCTTTCGGCAGGCCATCAAAAACGGTCATGTGCTGGGCAACGACAAGCTCTATGGCTACGATAAAAAGGACTGCGTTCTGACCGTCAATGAGGAGGAAGCGGAGATCATCCGCATCATCTTTGATCTCTACGGAAACCAGCGTCTTGGAACCCGCACGATTTCCAAAAGGTTGATGGAGCTGGGCTACACCAGCCGGGAGGGGAACGCCTTTAACACCCTGACCATCCGGCACATTCTGGAAAATCCCAAGTACAAGGGCTGGTACTGTGGGAATAAGAGCCAGAGTGTGGATTACCGGGCAAAGCGGAATGTCTTACTGGATGAAAGTGAGTGGGTGACGTACCCGGATCCCTCTATACCGGCTATCGTTTCCGAAGAACTGTGGAATCGGGCCAACGCCCTGTACAAGAGAAGGAGAGAAGAAATGAAGTCACACAGCAGCGGAATCAGTTTCCACAATCGCTATCCCTACAGCGCAAAAATCTATTGCGAGGAACACGGAACCACCTTTCACCGTCAGGTGATTCAAACGAAAAAGGGGCAGCAGGAGGTATGGCAGTGCAAGGTTTACCGCAGCCACGGAAGGGCGGCCTGTTCGGCACCACAGATTCGCAGCAGTGACCTGGATTTTATCCTCAGCGACATTTTCAAGGAGTTGATTCGGGATAAGCAGAAAATTATCGATTCTCTGGTGACGGTGCTGACCAACATTCCCAAAGAAGTGGATTATGGCAAGCTCCGCTGTCAGGTGGAAAATGAGATGGATGATCTGGAGCGAAAGAAAAATCGGCTGCTGGATTTGAGCATTGCCGGTGCATTGACGGTAGAAGAATTCAAGGAGCGCAACGATGCCTTCAACGTCCAGATTCTGGAGTGCCATGGAAAACTGACGGCCATCCGGCAGGAAGAAGAAAATCAGTCTTCTGAGGAACTGGACATCCCGGCCATCCGGCAAGCGCTGGACGAGGCGTTGCGCTTCACTGGGGAAATCGATACAGCGCTGGTGGCGACGATTCTGGATAAGGTTGTTGTCAAGAAGGAGAGCACCAAGGATGCCATTCATCTCGACATTTTTCTGAAACTGGGTAGCACCTATGAGGCCGTCTATACACCGCTCAAGCACACCGCAGGCATCACCAGTCTAAAAAATACTACGCGCAAACAGCCGATCAGGAGGACTTGATTTCCATTGGGACGATTGGGCTGATCAAGGGGATCACGACATTCGATGCCAGCAAGGGGGCGAGACTTGCTACCTATGCTGCCCGGTGCGTAGAAAATGAGATACTGATGTATTTTCGGGGGCAGAAGAAGAGTGCGCAGGATGTTTCGCTGTCCGATTATATCGAGACCGGTACCGATGGGGCGGCGCTTTCTTTGATGGATGTGGTCAGCGAGGACAGCGATCTGCTGGAACAGGTGTCCTCCCGGGAGAGCGCGGAACAGCTGCATCGGGCGATTCGGTCTTGTTTGACGGAACAGGAGCGGGAGGTGATCGTACTGCGGTATGGGCTGAATGGAAAGCCGCCGAAGCGGCAGCGGGAGGTGGCGATCATTACGGGAATCAGCAGGAGTTATGTGTCCAGAATCGAAAAACGGGCGCTGCAGAAGCTGCGGAAGAAGTTAGAAGAGTGAGGGACGCTCTGGTTGAATTGCAAAGAGCTGACGGTGAGAGCATCCTCTCTGGACAAAGGGAGCAAAATAGGAGGATGCTGTGTGCTTTTTACGCTTTGAAACTGTGCGGGCGGGGAAGAATATCCGCTGCCCGGTCAGGGATGATTGATACTGAACTCCAATTAAAATCTTTAGAAAAGATTTTAATTGCCCGAAGGGCAAGGAGTTCATATGAGACTTGTTTTGTGATTTCTTTCCTTATAAATCACAAAACTGGCAGCGCCATTAGGCGATGCCTTCCTGATTAAAATCAAAGATTTTAATCAGGAAATAGTATGAGATTTGGAGATTTCTAAGGTATGCGGCGGGGCGGTAATTCGGTGGGTTGACGGCTTGTGCGGGGTTTATGGAAGTGGTCGCGGGCGGCGGGTGGGGAGAAAGATTTTCAGGGATTTATCTGGTTGCACCTTCGGGTGCAACTTTTTTTGCCTTCTTGGGTTTGGATGAAAGGGAGGTTACTATGGAACGCAAAAGCGTGGAAAGGGAACTGAAGCAGCGAATCCAGACGGGGAAAATCCGGAGGGAGGATGTGACGCGGCGGCTGGCGGAATTGGCGTTCGGGAAAGCCAACGACTGCGTGCGGCTGGCGCTGGAGGATGAGCCGAGGCTGGACAAGTTGGACCTGAGTTTGCTCAGCGAGGTCAAGCGCAACGACAAGGGGACGGTGGAGATCAAGCTCATTGACCGGTTACAGGCGCTGGAACAGCTGGCGACGGTGGCGGACGGGGAGCAGACGGACATGGACGATTTCCTGAAGGCGTTGCAGGGCGGCGGGGAAGAATGACGGCATTTTCGCCAAAGCAGCGGACGGTACTGAGCTGGTGGGTGCCGGGGAGTCCCAACCGGGACAGGGAGGCCATCGTGTGCGACGGGGCGGTCCGCTCCGGGAAGACACTGGCTATGGGGCTGAGCTTCTTCCTGTGGGCCATGAGCTGCTTTAGCGGCCAGAAGTTCGGCGTCTGCGGCAAGACGATCGCGTCTCTGCGGAGAAATGTGTTGTCCGAGATTTTGCCGAAGCTGGAAGCGCTGGGGGCGAAGTGGAAGGAAAAGCGGACGGATAACCTGCTGACTGTAAAATTCCGGGGGCGGGAAAACCAGTTCTACGTCTTCGGCGGGCGGGACGAAAGCTCCGCAAGCCTGATTCAGGGTATCACCTTTGCCGGGGTGCTGCTGGACGAGGTGGCGCTGATGCCCCGCAGCTTTGTGGAACAGGCCTGCGCCCGGTGCTCTGTCGCCGGGAGCCGGTTATGGTTCAACTGCAACCCTGCCGGGCCGGGGCATTGGTTTTACCGGACGTGGATTCTGGAGGCGGAGAAGCGGAACTGTCTGCGGCTCCACTTCACCATGGAGGACAACCCCTCCCTGACGCCTGAGATCCGGCAGCGGTATCAGAAGCTGTACACAGGGGTGTTCTACCGGCGGTTTATTCTCGGACAGTGGGCGCAGGCGGAAGGCCGGGTTTACGATTTTTTCTCGCCGGAAATGGTGGGAAAATCGCCGGAAAGCTGCGAAAAGTGGTACATATCCTGCGACTACGGGACGGTGAATCCTACGTCCATGGGGCTGTGGGGGCTGCGGGGCGGGGTCTGGTACCGGGTGAAGGAGTTTTACTTCAATTCCCGGGAGGCCCGGCGGCAGATGACCGACGAGGAATACGCCCGGGCGCTGGAGGGACTTGCCGGGGGACGGCGAATTTCGGCGGTGATCGTTGACCCCTCGGCGGCCAGCTTCATTGAGGTTCTACGGCGGAAGGGGTGGCGGGTGCGCAAGGCGGAAAACGATGTTCTCAGCGGCATCCGGCTGACCTCCGATCTGCTGAAGGCCGGGAAAATCGTGATTTGCGAGGGGTGCGCGGACTGTCTGCGGGAGATGGACGAGTACGTCTGGGATTTATCCGGCGGGGGGAAGGACAAGGTGCGCAAGGAGCACGACCACGCCATGGACGACATGCGGTACTTCGCCGCCACGGTTCTGGGGGAGCGGCAGGAGGGAGTTTCCGCGTGGGCGGTGGAGAGAAGGCGCTGACGGGGGACGTCAGGGTAATATTTGCTTGAAGGGAGCGATTTTTTGAAACGAAAGCAGAAGGAAACCGGGGGCGTTGCGGCGGTGTGCCAGCTTCGCACCGGGAACACCCACCCCTTTGGGGTGATGAAGGGGTTTACGCCTCTGGGCGCCGGGGAGGAGCGGATTTACCGGGAGATGCGGGAAGCCATTCCGGTGCTGGACGCCGCGGTCGCGAAAATGGTACGGCTGTGCGGCGGGTTTGAGGTCCGGTGCCGGGACCGTGAGGCACAGCACCGGCTCAATGGTTTTTTGCAGATGATGCCCTGCGGCCGGGGGCAGATGGGCATTGAAAGCTTTTTGAGCGGGTATCTGGACAGCCTGCTGACCTATGGCCGGGCGGTGGGCGAGCTGGTGATCGCCGGTGGAAAACTGCGGGCGGTATGCTGGGGAGACGTGACGGCGCTGGAAGCGCAGGAGGGGAAAAATCCCCTGGAAACGGTGCTGTGGGGTACCGATGAGCATGGTTTGCTGCGGCCGCTCCCTTATCAGCAGCTCCTGCTGTTTACCACGATGAATCCCGAGCCGGCACACCCTTATGGAGTGAGCATGTTCCGGGGGATGCCCTTTCTTGCGGACATTCTTCTGAAAATTTACAACACCATCGGCGTTAACTGGGAACGCGCCGGAAATATCCGCTACAGCGTCATCTGCAAGGGCGGCGAAAACCTTGACCCGGTGACGGCGCAGGAGCGGGGGAAAGCCGTGGCGGCGGAATGGAGCCGGGCCATGGAGGACAACAAAAACGGCACGGTGCGGGATTTCGTGGCCGTGGGGGACGTGGAGATCAAGGTCATCGGCGGGGAAGCGCCGATTCTGGATTCCGAGACCCCGGTGCGGCAGATCCTGGAGCAGCTGGTGGCAAAAACCGGGCTGCCGCCCTTTTTGCTGGGGCTGAACTGGAGCACCACCGAGCGGATGAGTACCCAGCAGGCGGATCTGCTGACCTCGGAACTGTGGGCGCTGCGGCGGACGGTGGAGCCTGCCATGCGGAAGATCTGTCAGACCTATCTTGCGCTGGAAGGGCTGGACAACCGGGTGGAGATCGAGTGGGACGACATCAGCTTGCAGGATATCACGCAGGAGGCGCAGGCGGCGCTTTACCGGGCGCAGGCGGAAAAGTGTCTGGCGGATGCGTCCCAAAATGAAAATTCTTGAATGGAGGAACCGGCATGGAAATCAACAAGGCGGCACAGGCCGCAAGCAGCGGCGCACCTACGGCGGTACAGCTGGAAGCGATCAACAATCTTGCCAAGGCGCATCTGACAGCCCAGCAGGTTTACGTGTTCTCCCTGCGGCTGTGCGACGATCAGGTAGACCGGGACTTTGAGCGCTTCGACAGCGCCGCGCTCCCCGGACTTGCCAAGCTGTTTATCGGCAAGACGGGGATCGTTGACCACAAGTGGAGCAGCGACAAGCAGGTGGCGCGTATCTTCCAGACCGAGGTGGTGCGGGAGGACGGCGCGGAATTCATCAAAGCATGGGCGTACATCCGGCGGGGGGATGCCAACGACGAAATCATCGCCGACATCGAGGCGGGAATCAAAAAGGAGGTATCCGTGGGGTGCGCCATGGGGCGCTCTGTCTGCTCCATCTGCGGAAGCGACTACGGTTCCTGCGGGCATCGGAAGGGCGAGAGCTATGACGGACAGGTCTGCTGCGCCATTTTACAGGAGCCGATGGACGCCTACGAGTTTTCCTTTGTGGCCGTCCCGGCACAGCGGGAGGCCGGGGTGCTGAAGGGGCTGGGCTGCGGAAAGCCCAAGCTCAAGGAACTGGCCGATGAATTCGGCGCGCAGGCGGAATACCGGGCGCTGTATCAGCAGGCAGAGCTGGGGAAGCGCTACCAGAAAGAGCTGGAGGACAGCATTGTGCGTCTGGGGCTGTCGCTGGAGCTGGGGGTGGAAGCGCCGGTGCTGCGGAGCATCGCCAGAACCGCCGCGGCGGAAGACCTTATCAAGCTCAAGTCGGCGCTGGAAGAGCGGCTGGCGGAGAGTATGCCGCTTACGACCCAGCTGGGCGGCTGCCGGGGGAAAGAGGAAAAAGTGGAAAGCGGTTTCTTGATTTAGGGAAACTCTGAATAAATCGTCTGCGACTGTGAGCGGATCTTTTCCGCCCACTCTTCGGCATCGAAAGCGGGAAATACACAAAGTATTCCTCCGCTTTCGATGCCTCGATTGGACAAAAAATCTCTCACTCACAGTTCTTGCCGATTTAATCAGAGCTTCCCTAGGATTTCGCAAGGCTTCGGGGCGGCGCGGGGCTTTGCTGCGATCGATATTGCCGCGATACATTATAGGTTCTCCGGCGAAGGCCGGCAGCCATAAATTTACTTGGGAGGATATCAAATGGGTTATGACAATCTGAAACTGGAAAAGGGTATGTACCGGCAGGAGGGTATGAACTTTACGCAGGTGCTGGAATCTCTGGACCCCAGCGAAAACTACCGGGGCACCGCGCTGGAGGGCACCGATGCCTTTCAGCGGCAGCTGAAGCGCTTCGGCATCCGCGCCAAGGGTGCGGGTTCTTCCCCCGTGGAGAAGTTCTTCCGCACCATGGACTCCGCCGTGCTGTTTCCTGAGTACATCGCCCGCACCGTCCGGCAGGGCATGGAGGAAAACGACATTCTGCCTGCCATCACCGCTACCACCACCGTCATCGACGCCATGGACTACCGCTCCATCTACTCCATCCCCACCGACGCGGACAAGGAGCTGAAGGACGTGATGGAGGGTGCGTCCATCCCCGAGACTGCGGTGAAGACCAAGGAGCATCTGGTGCAGCTGAGCAAGCGGGGCAGAATGCTGGTGGCGTCCTATGAGGCCATCCGCTTCCAGAAGCTGGATCTGTTCGGCGTGATGCTGCGTCAGATCGGCGCACACATCCAGAAGCAGCAGCTGGCCGACGCGGTGAATGTGCTGATCTCCGGCGACGGCAACGAGAACGCTGCAACCCAGTATACCATCGGCACCGGCCCCATCTCCGGCACTAAGGGTACGCTGGCTTACGACCAGCTGGTGGAGTTCTGGGGGCAGTTTGACCCCTACACCATGAACACCATTCTCTGCTCCACCGCCACCATGACCAGCATGCTGAAGATCTCCGAATTGCAGAATCCCCTCACCGGGCTGAATTTCCAGGGCACCGGCAAGCTCAGCACCCCTCTGGGCGCGCAGCTGCACCGCACCTCTGCCGTGTCCGACGGCGTGATCATCGGTCTGGACAACCGCTACGCGCTGGAGCTGGTTCGTGCCGGCGACGTGCTGGTGGAGTACGACAAGCTCATTGACCGGCAGCTGGAGCGGGCGGCCATCACCTCCATTTCCGGCTTCGGCAAGATCTGTGACGGCGCGTCCCTCGTGCTGAACGTATGACGCTGACGGAACAGGTTTTTGCTCAGGCGGCGCTGCTGGCGGGGGAACTGGACGGGCGGCAGACGAATCTGCTGCGGCTGCTGTGCGGCGCGTCCGCTTCCTCCCTGACGGCGCGGCTGCGGGAGGGATTAACGCCGGAGGACTGCAAGGCGGATTTCATCGCCGCGGCCAGTCTGCTGGCGCTGGCGCAGCTGAACGGTGTGGACGACGACACTCAGGTGGAGGAGTTCAAGGCCGGTGATCTGACGGTGAAGCAGGGAAGCAAGAATCGGGACGCGGCTTCCCAGTGCCTGCAGCGTCAGGCAGAGCTGATGATCGCGCCCTATCTGAAAGACGGTTTTTCCTTCCGGGGGGTCTGACATGCGGAGAATGGTTGAGAAAATCATTGCTCAGTACGGTACGGATATGCGGCTTACCAGCGGCACTGAGACGAAAACCGTCCGGGCTTTTTTCCGGGCGGTGAACGCCAAAAGCTGGCAGAGCATGGAAAGCGAGGCGACGCTCCTGGGAGAGATCTCCCGGGGGCAGTACGCCTACATCGGCCCCGTCGGCGCGCAGGTGCGGGAGGGGGATACGCTGACCCTTGGGGATAAGACGTATCTGTTCCGGCGGGCGGAGCTTTATTACTACCGCAATCAGCCGGTCTACCAGTGGGGGCTGTGCGTGGAGAAGGGTGTGAACGATACTTGGGCATCTCAATCCTAGAGCTGGTGCTGCGGCGGCTGCGGGAAGCAAAGTTCACGGTGGACGTGGCCTTCCCCGGGCAGAAGTTCCCGCAGATCACGAAGCCTGTGGCGGCGGTCCACATTGAGAAGGTGGACAGAGCAAACATGACGGTGACGGTGGAGGTCAACATCATCTGCCCCGCCGCCATGGGCGGCACCGCCTGTGAGGTGGAGGCTCTGCGGGCAACGGAAATTCTGCGCTGGTCGGGGGCCGTGTGCATACAGAACGGGTGCACCTACGACGGGATCAGTCAGGTGTACGTGGTGGCGATACTGGCGACCTTCACCTGTGTGACGGAGGCCAGCAAGTGCAGCCTCGGCCCCGGGTTCCGGGCGTACATCAACGACATCGTTCAGCCCAACGCCATCGCCTTTTCCGAGGAAGAGGTGTCGGGGGTTCAGGCGGAGTATGTTACCGGCGAGTCGGCTCCGGCGGGGGCCAGTCAGGGAAGCAGCCTGTGGTACATCCAGCTGGAAGAGCTGTTCCCCGCCGGTACGCCGGAAAAGGCGGAGCCGGTGGGCGCATTTACGCTGGAGATCTCCACGGACGTCAAGACGGAGCTGTATTATCACTGCCGGTGGACATCCGTCAAGCGGGAATTTTCCAGAGAGGGGCTGCGGAAGACCCGGAAGGGCATCGCCATGCTGCGGCAGGAGCAGGAGGACGAGTAAATGGACAAGCTCAAGTACAAGACCTTTGTCTGGCCCCACAATCCCACGGTGTACAAGGAGGAATATCTCCGGGAACCCCAATACTACAAGGGGGACGATGGGGAATACTACTTTGACGCCATGGGGGACGAAAAGCTGACCATCACCGGCACCGGGGCATTCTTCGGCGACGACGCCTTTGTCCAGTTCAAGAAGCTGGCGAAACTTTTTAAGGAGACGACGCCAGGGAATCTGGAGCATCCCATCTGGGGGATTCGGTACTGCTATCTCACCGGGCTGGAAATGACCCAGGAGCCGAAGGATAACTACGTCAGCTACCGTTTTACCTTCACCGGCGCGCAGACAAACGGCGTGGTGCCGAGGTAACGGCAAAAGACGCTTTACGGTAAAAATCCCACGCGGCCGCAAGGCCGCGTGGGATTTTTGTTTGCTCGGAAGATTCTGATTATTCCAGCTCGAACGCGCCGGTGTAGAGCTGATAGTAGGTGCCCTTCTGGGCGATCAGGTCTTCGTGGGTGCCGCGCTCGATGATGCGGCCATGGTCGAGAACCATGATGCAATCGGAGTTCATGACCGTGCTCAGACGGTGGGCGATCACGAAGGTGGTGCGGCCCTTCATCAGGGCGTCCATGCCGTCCTGCACCAGCTTTTCCGTGCGGGTGTCGATGGAGGAAGTTGCCTCGTCCAGAATCATGACGGGAGGATCGGCCACGGCCGCACGGGCAATGGCGATCAGCTGCCGCTGACCTTGGGACAGACTGGCGCCGTTGCCCGTGAGCATGGTGTTGTAGCCGTCGGGCAGGCGGGTGATGAAGTCGTGGGCGTTTGCCAGCTTCGCCGCGTGGATGCACTCTTCGTCAGTGGCATCCAGCTTGCCGTAGCGAATGTTGTCCATCACTGTGCCGGTGAACAGGTTGGTGTCCTGTAAGACGATGCCCAGAGAGCGGCGCAGGTCGGGCTTGCGGATTTTATTGATGTTGATATTGTCGTAGCGGATTTTGCCGTCGTCGATGTCGTAGAAGCGGTTGATGAGGTTGGTGATGGTGGTCTTGCCCGCGCCGGTGGCACCCACAAAGGCGATCTTCTGGCCGGGCTTGGCGTACAGAGTCACATCGTGCAGCACCAGCTTCTCGGGGACGTAGCCAAAGTCTACGTTGGTCATGGTGATGTCGCCCTTCAGCTCGGTATAGGTGACGGTGCCGTCCGCCTTGTGGGGGTGCTTCCATGCCCAGTGGCCGGTATGCTCCGGAGTCTCGGTGATATTGCCGTTTTCGTCAATTTTGGCGTTGACCAGCTGGACATAGCCGTCGTCCGTCTCCGGTTGTTCGTCCATCAGCTCGAAGATGCGCTCCGCACCGGCCAGCGCCATGACGATGGCGTTGATCTGGTTGGAGACCTGACTGATGGGCATGTTGAAGGAGCGGGACAGGAGCATGAAGCTCATCAGGCTGCCAAGAGACAGCATATTGCCGCCGGACAGCACGCACAGCGCACCGCCCACGATGGCCAGAATGGCATACTGGACGTAGCCGAGGTTGTTGTTGATGGGACCCATCATGTTGGACAGGGTTCCGGCGATGCGGGCATTGCGGCACAGCTCCTCGTTGAGCTTGTCGAACTGCTCCTTGCAGGCTTCTTCGTGGGTGAAGACCTTGACCACCTTCTGACCGTTGACCATTTCCTCTACGTAGCCGTTCAGTGCGCCAAGAGACTGCTGCTGGCCGACAAAGTATTTGGCGGATTTGCCCGCCACCTTCATGGTGACAAAGACGATGCCGGTGACGGTGAAAAGCATCACGATGGTCAGTACCCATGAGGTTTGCAGCATTCCCACAAAGACCACCACAATGGTCACCAGGGAGGACGCGCACTGGGGGATGGACTGGGAGATCATCTGCCGCAGAGTGTCAATGTCGCTGGTGTAGCGGGACATGATGTTGCCGGCGGTGTTGGTGTCAAAATACCGCAGGGGAAGTGTCTGCATATGGGCGAACATTTCGTCCCGGATGTGCTTCTGGGTACCCTGACTGACCTTGACCATCAGGAACATGAACAGGAAGGACGAGATCATGCCCACCGCAAAGATGCAGGCAAGCTTGCTGAGATATCCCCACAGGGAAGAAAAATCCGTAGAGCCATCCCGCACCATAGGCAGGATATAGCTGTCCACCAGTGTGCCGAGGGAGCGGCTGCCGGTGGTCTGGGCGACGGCGTTGGCGATGATGCACAGCAGCACCACGCCCAGAGTGGGAAGATAGGGCTTCATGTAGCTAAGCAACCGCAGCAGGGTCTTCCTGGGGTTCTTGGCTTTGCGGCCGTCGCCGCGCATTCTGACAGGAGGCATTATTCTTCCCCTCCTTTCTGCTGGGAGTAGTAGACTTCCTGATAAATTTTCGACGAGGCCAGCAGGGATTCGTGGGTGCCTACGTCTTTCACCATGCCGTTGTCCAGCACGACGATGATGTCCGCGTCCTGCACGGAGGCGATCCGCTGGGCGATGATGAGCTTGGTGGTGCCGGGAATTTCCTCCCGGAACGCCTGACGGATCATGGCGTCGGTACGGGTGTCCACGGCGGAGGTGGAGTCGTCCAGAATGAGGATCTTGGGTTTTTTCAGCAGCGCACGGGCGATGCAAAGACGCTGCTTCTGACCGCCGGAGACGTTGGTGCCGCCCTGCTCAATGTGGGTGTCGTAGCCGTTGGGGAAGCTCCGGATGAACTCGTCGGCACAGGCCAGACGGCAGGCGTGAACCAGTTCCTCGTCGGTGGCGTGGGGATTGCCCCAGCGGAGGTTTTCCTTGATGGTGCCGGAGAACAGCTCGTTCTTTTGCAGTACCATGGCAACGTTGTCACGAAGCACCTCAAGATCGTAGTTCCGGACGTCGATGCCGCCCACTTTCAAGATGCCCTCGCTGACGTCGTACAGGCGGGGGATCAGCTGTACCAAGGTCGTTTTGCTGGAACCGGTGCCGCCCAGAATGCCGACCGTCGCGCCGGAGGGGATGTGCAGGTTCACTTCCTTCAGCGCCCGGTGTCTGGCAGTGGCGGAATAGCGGAAGCTCACGTTCTCAAAGTCGATGGAGCCGTCGGGAACCTCCATGACGGCGTTTTCCGTGGGGGAGGTCAGGTTCGGCTGCTCGGTGAGGATCTCATAGCACCGCTTCAGAGGGGCGCGGCTCATGGTCAGCATGACGGCCACCGTGGACAGCATCATGAGAGACGAAAGAATCTGGCTGGTGTAGGTGAACATGGAGCTGAGCTGGCCGGTGGTGAGGCCGAGATCGGGGTTATTGCCGGAGGCGATGACCAGATGCGCGCCGATCCACGAAATGGCCAGCATACAGCCGTAAACGCACAGCTGCATGATGGGATTCGCCAGAGACATGATGCGCTCGGCCTTGCAGAAGTCCTTGTAAATGGTGCCGGATACGGAGGTGAATTTCTCGGTCTCCCGGTCTTCCCGGACGAAGGATTTGACCACCCGGATGCCATGGACGTTCTCCTGCACCACATTGTTCATTTTGTCGTAGGTGCGGAAGACCCGGTCGAAAATGCGGAACACCTTGGGGATCAGGCAAAGCAGGGCGCAGATCAGAATGGGCAGCGCCACGCAGTACACGAGGCTCAGCCGCACGCTGATGCCCATGGCGGAAACCAGCGCCAGAATCAGCATCATGGGGCAGCGGATGGCCATACGGATCATCATCTGGAAGGTGTTCTGCAATGTCGCCACGTCGGAGGTCAGCCGGGTGACGATGGAAGCAGTGGAAAATTTGTCGATATTGGAAAAGCTGAAATCCTGCACCTGATGGTACATGTCATGGCGCAGGTTTTTGGCAAAGCCGGTGCCGGCCTTGGACGCGAAAGCGGCGGACAGAACGCCGAAGGCCAGAGACGCCAGGGCGCACAGCACCAGAATGCCGGACTTGGCGGCGACCACCTGCATGTCTTGCAGCTTGATGCCGTAGTCGTACAGGTCGGCCATGACCAGGGGGATCAGCACCTCCATGGCGACCTCGCCGACCATGCACAGCGGGCTGAGCAGCGCCGCCCACTTATATTCCCGGATGCACCGGGAAAGTCTTCTTATCATGGATCAGATTCCTCCTTGATTTTACGGATACAGGCGCTTGCGCCCATGTTGTCGATGGCGCGCAGGAGCAGGGAAGCGAACAGCTCCCGTTCCTCCGGGGAAAAGCCTGCCACCACCCGGGCTTCGTTGTCGAGAATGACCCGGTTCATGGTCTCGTGAAGCTCGTCTCCCTTGGACAGCACATAGATGCGCTTGCAGCGGCGGTCGGTTTCGTCCGGCCGAAGCTCGATGAAGTCCTTCTTTTCCAGCCGGGACAGCAGCCCCGAAACGGTGGGGTGGCTCAGGTGAAAGGTTTCCTCAATGTCCCGGGAGCAGGGCGGCTGAGAACGCTGCGCGAGGTAGCCCATGATATGCCCCTGGGCGGACGTCAGATCCATGGATGCCAGCGCGTTATCCATGGATGCCTTCATGCAGCCGCTGAGAACCTTCAATAGATACCCATAGTGATGTGTCAGGATGATCACCACCTTGTCAATAATATGTAGCGTGCTACATATTAGCATATCACTTTTCAAATTGCAAGAGGGTCATAAAAAGTTTACAATCGGGGAGTACAGGGCGCAAAACCGCCGGGATTTTTGCAATCCCGGCGGTGAATCATTATGGACGGAAGCCTTCAAAAATAGACAGCCAGCCTTCTTTCAGGGCGATGTCGTGGTCTCCTTTGCTCCGCAGCGTCCAGCTGACGCCCTGAACGCGCCACAGCTTGCGGCAGAGCCAGTTGCTTGGCGTGCTGTTCCGGTCGGCGAATTTATAGGCGATAAAATCGGGACGGGACAGGAAGTTGGCAAGGTTATGGGTCAGCAGGAATTTAAGCGTGTCCGAAAGATCGGTGCGATCCCGGAAGAAATTCTCCGAAAGCTGCCCGCGAATGATGTCCGGACGGTTTTTCCGCAGCCACGCGATGCACCGGGGGTCAAAGGACTCGATGCAGAATACGCCCTTGTAGCCTTTCAGCATCTTGCAGGCCGTTTCGGCGAGCTTTGCGTGATTGCCGTCCTCCGGCTTCAGCTCAATGATGAGGGGAACCTTTCCGTCTACCAGCGTCAGGACGTCCGCAAACTGGGGGATGGTGTCTTCCGTGTTTTCCAGACGGTAGTTTTTCAGGTCTTGCGTATACAGGTCTTCGATGCGCCCGGCCTGCCCGGTGGTGCGGTTGAGCAGGGAATCATGCATCACACCGAGATTGCCGTCCTTGAGCAGATGCAGGTCAAACTCCATGCCGTAGCCGTTCTCCACGGCCAGACGGAAGGCGGTCATGGAATTTTCGGCGGCACCGTCGCCGTGAAGGCCGCGGTGGGCATAGTTCCAGCCCCGCAGCTCTTTCATGCCCGGGTGGCTGCTCCGTCCCTGAACGGCCAGCACCCACAGCAGCGCGAAAATCAATACAATTATCAACAGAGTCATAATTGTCCCTCCAAAGCATTAATTGTCCACGTCAAAGGCATCCAGCCCCTTTTTCGCTTCCACCTTGTTATCGCCATGCTTCACAAAGCCCATGGTGACAAAGGACGCGAACACGAAAATGGCGGCGTAGGGGAACAGGGTCTTATAGTCCACATGCTCCAGCAGCCAGCCCGCCACAATGGGGGTCATGATCTGGGCGGACATGGAGAAGGTATAGTACAGTCCCGTAAACTTGCCCACCTCGCTGCCGCTGCACATTTCTACCACCATGGGCAGACTGTTGACGTTGATGGCCGCCCATGCCATGCCCACCAGAACAAACAGGCCGTACAGCACTGGGCTGAAGGAGTCGGACAGCATGGTATAGATGAACGCGGCAAAGAAGCTGCCTGCCAGCAGCAGCGTGCCGAAGCGGATGGTCTTCCGGCGGCCGACCTTGCTCGCCACGTTGCCCACCGGGATGTAGCTGAGGATGGCGCCGGCGGTGGCGATGGTCAGGCAGGTGTTGGCCTGTGCCAGCGTCATGTGCCATGTGCGGCCTGCATAGACGGAGAACCATGTGGTGACGCCGTTATAGCCGATGAACCACAGGGCGATGGAGGCCAGCAGGAAGCCCAGGCTCCGTTTGACATCCTTGGGCAGGGTTTCGCCGTTTTCCGTGACCTGGGTCAGATTGTCTTCCGGGTGAGCGTCCTCGTAGCGCTTCTGCTCCGCTACCAGCTTCGGCTCGTCCACGCAGAACATGACGACCGCAAGGGCGGCCAGCATAATGCCCCCCACGATGGCGAACAGGGGCAGGTAGGAAACGTACACATCCGCGGTTGTTTTGTACAGAAATGTGGTAATAATCAGGTAGATGATGCCGCCCAGGGCGCCCATCAGGTTGATGATGGCGTTGGCCTTGGAACGCAGGGGCTTTGGGGTGACGTCGGGCATCAGCGCCACGGCGGGGCTGCGGTAAGCACCCATGGCGGTCAGCAGGATTCCCAGACCGATGATAAAGCACACCTGTTTCCAGGCATCTGGGGAAGCGTGGAAGCTGTCGGTGAGAATGGGCAGCGCCATCATCACCGCGACGGCCGCGAGGGTGCCGAACAGAATATAGGGACGGCGGCGTCCAAGACGGGAGGTGCATTTATCGGACAGCCCGCCAAAAAGCGGCAGCAGGAACAGGGCAAGAACGTTGTCCGCCGCCATGATCATGCCGGAAATACTTTCTCCCATGCCGAAGGTTTCCGTGAGAATTTTGGGGATCAGATTGTCGTACATCTGCCAGAAGGCGCAGATGGACAGAAACGCGAAACCGACCAGTACGGTGCGCTTGGTGTTGAGCTTCATTGAGGAGCCTCCGTTCCCATGTAGATATAACCGTATTATATCTGTTCTTTTGGGAGAAGTCCAGACCTTCTTGTCTAAAGAAAGCAAAAAGCGGGTAAAATAGGCGTCAAGTCCTATTTCCGGCGCAGCACAGAATTGTGTGAATGAATCGTAAATTTTCAGCCTGAATTTACCAAAGGCAGAGAAAACGACTTGCGCATTTTCCCGGGAATGGTATAATAGACAAAAGGGAATACCACAGGATAATCGAGGTTATCGACATGAAAAAGATGCTGTTTATCATGAATCCATTTGCCGGAGTGAAGCGGGCGAACCGGCATCTGGCTGACATTTTGCTGACATTTACACAGGCGGGCTATGAGGTCATCACCCACATGACGCTGGGGCGGGGAGACGCCACCGCCGTCGCCCGGGAGAAGGGCAAAGATGTTGATCTGGTGGTCTGCTGCGGCGGCGACGGGACGCTGAACGAGACCATTACCGGCCTGCTCAGCGCCGGGGCGGACACCCCCATCGGCTATATCCCCGCCGGTTCCACCAACGACTTTGCCTCCAGCCTGAAGCTGCCCACCAACATTCTCAAGGCCGCCCAGACCATCGTGGAGGGTGAGCCGGTGAGCTACGACGTAGGGCGGTTCGGCGGCCGGTATTTTTCCTATGTTGCCTCCTTCGGTGCGTTTACCAGGTCCAGCTATGCCACACCCCAGAATGTCAAAAACGCTCTGGGCCACACCGCCTACGTTCTCAGCGGCATTACGGAGCTGTCCCAGATCCGCAACGAGCACGTGAAAATGGAGATCGACGGGCAGACGGTGGAGGGGGACTTCCTCTTCGGCGCCATCTGCAATTCCACCTCCGTGGGCGGCATTCTGACGCTGGACCCCAAGCAGGTGGACATGGGCGACGGTCTGTTTGAAATTCTGCTGGTTCGCGCGCCGGAGAATCTGGGGGAAATCCATGAGTGCATCCAGGCGCTGCAAAGCCAGAAGTACAACTGCGCCATGCTCACGTTCCGCAGCGCCCAAAAGGTGCGGATCTTTGCCGACCCGGAAATGCCATGGACGCTGGACGGAGAAAAAGAAGACGGCCACGAGATGGTGGAGGTGGAGAATCTGCACCACGCCATCCGGCTGATGCAGAAGAAGGATGAGGATGCTTAACACCACATTGTGCTATGTCACCCGGGGCAGTCAGGTGCTGATGCTCCACCGGGTAAAAAAGAAAGCCGATATCAACAAGGACAAGTGGATCGGCATCGGCGGAAAATTCGAGGGTGAGGAATCCCCGGACGAGTGCCTTCTGCGGGAAGCGAAGGAGGAGACCGGTCTGACCCTGACCTCCTGGCAGTGCCGTGGCGTGGTGACGTTCCTGAACGACACCTGCGAGGGCGAATACATGTACCTGTTTACCGCCGACGGCTTTGAAGGGAAAATGACCCAATGCGACGAGGGCGACCTGCAATGGGTAGAGCGGGAATTCCTGAACGCCCTGCCCAAGTGGGAGGGCGACCAGATTTTTCTGGACTTACTGTGGCAGAACGCGCCGTTTTTCCTGCTGACCCTGCGCTACCACGGGGATACCCTGACGGAAGCGATACTGAACGGGAAAAAGATACGCTGAGACTTGAGCCGACAGACGCGCGTCTGTCGGCTTAATGTCCCTTAAAGCCTCACAGAGGAAAGCCGCCTGCAGGCGGTAAAATAAATTCGGAATCATTTTGCGTCAGGGCGTGTACCTGGGGCGAGATTTGTCAAGGGCATTTTTGCTATTCGTCGCACCTAAGCGAAAGATGATTTGCAACGCAGTATCGTTTTGTTACATTTAATTTAGAAATTATTTCCATTCTACAAGGAATGAGTTCTGCTTTCATGAAATAATGTCCTCGTTCGATTTTTTCTTCATACTCAGTATCCTATCCGCAGTTTTACGCCGACCTACCCTGTGGATTGATCCAAAATTTATTTTGGAGATTGACATTTGATATGTTTTACAGCTAAAATAATTAGGGTCTATCTGAAAACCGGAAATATGACCAACAGCGAGGGATTTTTCGTCTG